>Ga0123341_1001713_pt1 | contig 17039 bp, 7 predicted proteins | sample Turbeapinknodule_FD_89959 | JGI IMG/M metagenome (GOLD analysis project Ga0123341, IMG submission 89959) | Root nodule microbial communities of legume samples collected from Mexico - Turtle bean Mexico pink nodule | ecosystem: Host-associated > Plants > Roots > Nodule | place: Mexico: Nepantla...
CTTAAGTAGTTAACTAAATACCAATTTATAAAAATAAAAACTAATTTATATACCAAATTTTTTTAATCTTTAAAATAATATCTAATTTAGATACTATTTTTTTTTAATCTTTAAAATAATATCTAATTTTGTTAATATAGCTACTATTTATTTTTTTGTCTTTAAAATAATTTTTTAGTACCGTCTGTCAAAATATTCGTAACTATATAATTGGGTACCTTGTAAACCGAGTCTTTGTAGTTAAAATCGACTGTGAAGTATACATCTCAGAAGTGATAAACCAAATGCTACAGTAATCAATTCCATTGTATGATGAAAATAGCAGAGCCAACCATAATGAACCACTTATACTACACGACTCTTCCATTTCTTTTTTCTTTCTTAGCCTTCACTCTCCACACTATTCAACTTTTCTCGGATCAATATTTCTTGTTTCGCATCTGTTTTAGTGGTAGTAAAGATCTTGTTGAAACAAAGTCAAAAGGCTGTGAAGAGAAGACATAATGCAACACAAGAATATAACTTAGCTATGCACAAAATTACAGGCCATTTAAATGCATGCATCTGATCTAATACCCCTTGTTCTCTTCTGCAGATTGACCTCTTTGACTAAGGCAAACAATATTACCATGTAAAAAGTTCTAAGAAAATTTCCATGTAAACTAAAGAATACTACTTATCCTATCACTTTTATTTTTACGTGTCAAAATTATCACATGTGGCTTTACTGTAATTTTGGTTTTTCGCAACTCAGCTCAGCCAATGACACAATTGATCCACGTGACTAACCCCATTTAATAGGAGAAGGTTGGTTGTGATAGTGAGATTAAATGCATGTAAGGTTAATTTATGCAAAGAATGAAAACAAGGATACATTCTTGATCAGGGTTGTCAGTAAAATTGGAATGCAGAGCATTCCCAATGCAATCCACGATAGCTGAGGTAGTCATGGATGATTCTATGCATAAAATAGCAGTTATGGCATCTAGCTGAGTCACCTCATTTCTGAACATGAGTCTTGCATGGGCTGTGACATTTAAAGAGTTAAAGCACATAACAAGAGGAATATGTTCACCAGAGAAGTTTCATCCATTACTAGTCATATACCTTGTGCTAGGCGTATCAAACTTTCCAACATGCGGACAGTTGTTCTAGCTACATTGCAAATTTGTAATAAAGGAAAGTGACATAAATAGTTCAAGTATTGTACTCACTTTAAGTAGCAATCGGTTTTTAGGTCAAACCTGCATTATGAGTTGCAGATTTCCTTTGAAGTTGATAATAGCTGGATATAACTATTTCAGCCTCTCTCGTTAGGACTGGTCTGAAATGTTCTTTCACATAGTGTATGTACCTGCAAGGTTCTCTTAAATTTAACAAAATTTGGAAATAAACAAGATCTATCCCGTTTTAAAGCATATTCCAACAGGACAAAATGAACTCGATGAGGATGGAGTTTTGCACAGAACTAGGATACAAGAAGATAAATTAAATTTAAATTCTAGATTCCCCATTTGCTGACAGCTTAAATATAATCAAGAGATAAGAGTCTATAACACTGAAGCAAGACAAGCTTAAACATCCTTTTCTTTTCTACGTTTTATGATGTGCAAACAATGTTATTCATGGCCAGTAGCCTCATACCTTACCTCTTGAGTGTAGCAAGTGGCCAGCTATTTACCAGACCTTCATCATCAGTTCTGCTATCCGGTTCTGCCTGCATATAGTTTTCATACAAGTATTATAATCTTAGTCATGGGAACCTATATGCATTATACAGAGACAAAGATTACCTCGGAAAGAATATGAGATGAAACCACTGCATCCCAATCTGGATTTTTTGTATCCAATAGAACAAGGACAATATCGAACCTGCTTAATAAAGGACCGGAGAGTGTTGTATTGACAGACAGAGCTACCTTGTGTTAAGTCAGACAAGTATTGAAATTGAAGCAATAGAAAACTTCTTCAGACATAAGCTAGAAGCAAGAGGAAAGAACTCAATGCCCTTGATTGTACATCAAGGAGTAATAAGGACTGTAGCTTGACATCAATCTCAAATAGTATTAAACTAATATATTGACTTAAATGATACGTTGATCAGGATCGTACTGCCCCTTGGGATTTGTGGCACCAAATACAGTTGTTCTAGTGCTGAGTGTTGTTACAAGACCAGCCTGAAAAAATCAAGAGAGTAAATCAGTAGCCACATTTCTTTTTACCACGAATCTGCTAGCAGCCAGTTTATTTGTGTTTTAGAGAAAGCTGAATTTCATTCAAAATTTGCATAATGTACTCAAACATTCTACCTTGGCAACACTTATTGTCTGCTGCTCCATGGCTTCATGTATTGTTGCTCTATCATGCTCCCTCATACTGCCAAAATATTATTTAGTTACATATCCAATGCCAGGGCGCTAAATGAAAATACACATTCTACCAGAATTTCCATTAAATCAGAACTTTCAAGTTTCATGAAAGCTTCTAGTGAACCTTCCCCACCCAACTTAATCAATTAAATGTAGATCTAGTCCAGGTCTTCCAAGTTTCAAACAGAAGAAACTTAGTAGCTAAGTGCAGTTAAAAGTCAAAGTTTACTCCCCATTAAAACAAAGTATGATATCTTATTACAGAAGACTACGAGTTTTGTTGGGCTAATGAAAAATGCGAAAGAAAACTTCGATCGTCAAAGGAACTTCTGAAATGAATGCATCATTGTGCATAGCAATAGACACAAACATCAAATTTTGAATTTAGCGTTCAAAAACCAGAAGAAAATGTTTTATAATTCTTACCAAACACAAGTTGCCTGATTAAATATCCAATTTAAACCTCCAAATATGAATATCCAGCTCTTTATTTCAATTTTCGGCTCCAAAATTGGGATAATAATTGACCATATACAACATTTGCCAAAGGACTAAATCTCCAGAAGAAATTTCAAAACCAAAAGCAATTACACAAGAGCTTACCTATCAAATTCATCTATGCAACACAATCCTCCATCAGCCAAAACAAGAGCTCCAGCTTCCAACATCCATTCCCCTAAAGATTCCACAATGCAGCATTGCAATTAGTATAACCATGCGCCAAGTTATGCAGATCCATGCATGCCAATTTTTTATTCAATTAAATGAGTTATGTGTGAATAAATTAAACTACCCTTGAAATGCTGGATTGTGAATATAACAATCATCTTCACCATTATTGTTGTATACAATACACAATGAGAAGCAGGTTATAAATTGAAAAAAAGACATTTGCATAAACAAAAAGTCCTATATTGACATGTATCAACAACAAAAATCAATTATTAAGAAACCAAGACAACCTAACAATTCTCTCGTGTTAAGGATTCAAAAACAATGATTGACAGAATCTAGGACTTCATGGGGTAACTAGAACATGGTTTTAAAATAGCTTTAACAGCAAGTGGCCAATTCAATAGTAGAAACAAATAGGTACAATAAAGTATGAATGAGACTAAAAAAATCTGTCGCTCTTAAAATCTAAGCTTGAAAAACACACCTCCATCCTTCACTGCAGTAACAGTCAATCCTGCACTTGTGCTTCCCAATCCAGTGGTAATAACAGATCGGTTGCACAATTTTGCAGCAAATTTCAGAAACTGAGATTTTCCAGTACCTGTAACCAAGACAGTATGTCAGTATGTGCGGGAACGTTAGAGTAAAACACTTTTTTCTTTACCTACATTTGATGATAAGAACTGACAGAAAAGTCCACAGTTCCAGAAATAGTAACAGAAATCAACTGCTTACCAGGATCACCAACCAAGAGTAAGTGGGACTCCCCTCTTATCCTAGTTCCAGAAGCATCCACATGTTGCACGCCTCCAATAAGAGTTAATGCAACTGTTTCAGAAGCAAAAGTCATGAGAAGTTTGCAAAGAGATATGATAGTTGTTTTTTTTTATCAGCAATGATAGTAAAGTGTTTCACAAAAAAGAAGAATTTCAGTTAAAAGACAGATAAATTATCAAAGGAAAAAATAATTCTCAGTTTGAGAAGAACAAATCCCTCTCGTGTTCTTATCCATACTAACAAAGCTAAGAGCCAAAAGTTTTTATCCCAGTCATTCCATGTCATGATATGTATTTGTACTCAAAATAATTGAATGTATCCACCACATTGCGATTTTGTTGCCCCTCTAAGTCATGTCAAGGACTAAGTTCCTTACAAACTCTTTTTTAAAGTCAAGTATTTCCTTTTACAATCTTTATAAGGTTCTTTCGAATGAAATTCAATGGAATTCAAAGAGACCATGGCTTCATCTTTAGGATTTCATTTCCAAGATCAATTGAAAGTTTGATTCTATTTGAAACTATTCATTTTAGGGTTCAATTTAGTTTTAAATTAAAATTTACATAAACTCAATCCCTTCTATAAACGTTCCAATAGGAACCAAGGTATTCATTTGAAGTAAATGTGTCAAGGAATCTCATGATATATAGATTTCTATATTCTTTAATACAACTAGAAAACATTTGAAACAAAATCCTCAAAAGAAAAAGTATGTCCAGGACAAAAGCTTCTCTAGTTGCAAGTACAGAACCTGTATTGAAATGCTACAAATTTCAAGATGAATGTGTAAATAGTCATAAGATTTACCAGCCAACTTGACAGTGAAAAGGCCAAATACTTGGGGGCAAATTCCTCGCAGAATAGCATTCCTCCCTGGATCAGTTTGAAAAGGCATTAGAGTTTTCATCACACGTTATATGCATATATTATAGTATTCCAGAAAACGTGTACAGTCGTTAACCAAATTTGGCATAGGAGGAGTCTGGACAGAGTTGGACATAAAATCACAAATATTGGTAGCAAACAAAAGGTTATGAATTTGACTGATAGAAGCAAGGTGAGTATCAAAATACAACCTTTTAGAGGTGAATCTTTGAAGTGAGCCCAAAACTGCTTGAATTTCATAACAATATCATCAGAAATATCAATTTCTGACTTCAGTTCATTGACTCTCCTGACAACAATGAGATTAAAAAGAATAAACTTCATATTCTTTCTTTTCTTCCATTGGATCATAGTAGATGACTACAATTTAAAGCGTTAGTTCAATTCCTGAAAGCACTTAATCTGTGCTTTGTTTAATATATTAAAACATATATCGTGTGAAACTTGCTCTCTAATAGACCACCCAAGTGGGCGTGCTTTGCATGAATTGTGTGCTGCTGTGGTTCCTTTACTTCTTGTAGTTCCTTTGTCTTCACTGTTACATTTGTGGTAGTAGAATTCCACCAATTCTCTTAGTTTCAAATAAGGATGGTAATGACATTACATCACAGTGTTTTCCATGGCTAGTGCCCAGCCAGCCTATCAGTGCCAGGTCTATGGAGCATGATCTGCATGGAAGAATGTAAGGGCCCAATTACAAGGTAAGGGCCATAGGACTGGCATCCAGCATGGAGAGTATGGGATTTAATATTGGATTTACGCCTTTCAACTCTGCCACCATAGTGGCTAGCTTTATGGCTTGGCTCTCAATGGCCTACCTTCTCATATTACAGAAGAATCATGCAGCTAATTTATAGGTAAAGAAACCCAAAAGTTTATGAAACTGCGTAATGTTTTCCTTCATGCAAAATCCTAAAACTGTTTTTTTTTATCAGCAATGAATCCTAAAACTGTTAAGAGAATCGTAAAAATAATACCAATGCAGAGCAAAAATTTAAATCACAGTATTACAAACAAATCTTGTAGAGTTACATAAGAAGACAAAGGAACAGATTTTCCAATATAAGAGTAAAAATCATCATATATGCAGTCATTCCTATTTAGCTTTGCCATAGCTGGGAAGAAAAATGAAGGTTGGAACATATTCAAAAGGCAAGAATACTATTACCTCTAAGACTGCTCCGAACAATAATATAAAGACTGTATAAACTATCTGAATTTGAACCCATGACCAACCGATCACCCAAGTGAAACTCTATCTTTGCGCCAGGGCTCACCCTAGTGACTATTTATGCTACAAAATTTGTATGTTATACACATCATTTTCCTTTCATCATTTATTTTAAAGAATCTTTATTAGTTCCGTTGATACCTAGCATTTCACATTAAATTAATGTTGTAAGGAACTTCAGATTAGTCGCCAAATAAATTGGATTCAGAATTAGGAAAACAAATAACATTGAGCAGAAGTTTTAACATGAAACTTGCTTTCTCCTGTTAATAACTCATTCTAGTAAAAACAAGGCCAAATTGTAAAAGTAGCCAAATAGAGTAAAAGAGATCAGTGTTTTAATGGTTAATTTGTTAGTGACGCGAGACCAGACTAGATTACTTCAACACTGCACTTTAGGATAGTACTTCAAATCCCCTTTAAATCAGGCTAAAATGTAATTTAATAATGAAAAATGAGGTTAACGAGGATTGATTTATACACCACGTGATTGAGGGGACTTCAAGTTTAATACCATGCCAGGAACCCATTCAGCCCAAGAGCTTAATATATCAGCTGGAGGTGCATGAAGAGTTTTGTATTAACATCCTGGGATTGGGGAGTGATGGTAACGGAAAGTGGTTCAAATCATCATAAGCAGTAAATTGAATGCTGGAAAGAATAACCCTTACTTGAACGGGAGATTCATATCAAGGCATTGCACAATTAAAGAACTAACAATTGAATAAATTGAAAAGAGAATGATTGGAAGAACATTGTCAGAATAGGTAGGCATTCAACATTAGGTATCACTAGATGGTTATTATATTATAGGGGAATGGGAAAAGTTTCTTTGTGCATAAATAAATATATTTTTCATCTGATAAACTTTTATGGCCAATGTCAAACATGAGGATGCTTTATTTTTATTTTTCTAATTTTAAGGTAAACATGGTGAGAACTTCTTTTGCACCTTACATTGTTGGCAATTAATACAGGATCAAGGTCACAACGCACATCCTTCAACTCTGGAGCCCATTTTGCTGTTAAGACACCAGTGACAATCACATCGTCTGCAACCAAAAAAGAATCAAATCCACCATAATCAAACATCAAATATTGCATTTATGAATTCATTATATGCCCCTCATTCCTTTGGCAATATACATGCTATAATGGTCGGAACTAGAGGTGTAAATTAACCAAACTATTTGTGAACTATCAGGACTAGACCTGTTAATTACTCGTTCAATGTCATTTGCTAAGTTAAATACACAAACCCGAATTTTCAATTAGACTTTATTATATGAGCTGAGTTCAAGCTTTAAAAGCTTAACATTATGGGCTCACGAGTACCTCATATATATATATATATATATATATATATATATATATATATATATATATAGATGGAAAGTATTGTAGTTTACGTTCTATTGAGATGTTAGTACCCTTTTTCAAAGTTCAGGTTCTATTAGTTAATACTGAATTACATTTGTGCAAAAATCTTGCTTCTTTTTTAATATGAATAATTTTTCTGAGAAAAAAGTTCATGCATATTTTTATTAGTAGATTAGTATTAAAAAAAGAATTAGATGATATATTGATAAAGTAGACAAATAATTTGAGAAAATTTTCATAAAAACAAAATTAGTTAAGTTATAAACGTGCTAAAGAAGTCAAGCTCAAGTTTAATATTTTTTTAACAAGTCAAACTCAAGCTTGAGCCATTAATTTTTTTCACAAGCCAAATTCAAGCTTCAAGAGCTCGGCTGTTCACACCCTTAGCCGAGACAAAGGAGTATGATGCTGCATGCTTGAAATAATTCCGAAAGCTCTCAATTCAAATAGCAGCGTACAAATTGCCTAACAATCTTTTCATGGTAACTGTATTATATTGTTCAATAGAGACAGATAATTTATTATTTATATGAAAGGTTACTATGAGTATTTCTTAATTTAATTCTTTTTAGATGAAAAAGTAGTGCTTATACAATATAGTGCTGGGTAAGGACTAACAGGTGATCTTATTTCTTCCTTCAACATCATTATAAAGCATACGCTTTTACCAATTACTTAAAGAGAGAACTGAAATTGCACATTATATTTTTTATTTATTTACAGCAATAGGTACAAGTATGTAAACTAATGAATAAATAATTCTTAACCTATGGATTTAGGCTACAAATATGTCATAATAATCATATGCCCCTACAAATCTGCACGAAGACCAATCCAAATTATAATGAATAAGGAAATATTATATGCATAATTACATGCTACAACACACATAATCTAATTTTAATAGAAATGCTTTATTTTCATTTTCTGATAGTTTGAAATTTGTCAATATTCTCTTCCAATATCCCAGCCTTTGCATATTCAGACCATCAAATTGTCAGGAAACTAATGCAATTAAAATTACATTTTCTACTGAAAAGCCCATGTCTAAAATAAATGACCCAGTACTGCATGGCATTAAAATAAATATACACAGAACAAGGTTTCCTGATTATTTCAGAAACGGTCTTAAGATGTAACAAGAGAAACAAATAGAGAAAATAAAAAGTAGGCACAAAATTAATATGGTTTAATCTACATTGTGCTATAGCCTAGCTTCCATGGACAAAACAGAGATAAAATGTATCATTTTCGATGGAGATTATAAAGAGTGGCCACTCAACATCAAAATTTAATTCCAATTCTGAATGCACTCAAATATGCTCACAGTCATTAAGAATCAGTAAGCACAAACAGTAATTCAGGTCAAGCCAAGCTCAAAATGAAATGCAAGCCATTTATAACACAAATAAGAGTTTCTCACATCTTAACAACTTATCTAAAGTAAGGCCAACATGACAAGAGAGAAATTATAATTGATTTGTATAAAGAAATCCAAAAATGCATGATTCATAATTTCCGGAAAGGAAAAACCATAGTTCAAGGACTAGATTTCTTAGATCAAATATTGATGAATGAAAAATAGAGCTGCCACACATTATACTGAAACCTACTCATAATTTTCACCGTTAATAACCCCAATACCAGGTCATATGTTAAAAAAGTAATGTGTATGGGATACAATAGTTTTCAAAATTTGAAGTGAATACCTCCAGCTTTAACAACATCAACGAGGTCGTCCTTTAAGATGACAAGAATTGAACGAGGAATTGCCCCAACACCTAGCACCTGTGTACTTTCTTGAATTTTTATCTCCTGATAATCATTGCATACTATAGTATTCTCTACATACTGGAATTTCGTGCCTGCACAGGGCTTGGAATTCTGCTGTTATAAACACCAAATAATAAACATAACCAAAGGGAAAAAGATAGTCTGCCAAGCCAATTTAAAAAGTATGCTAATATCAGATCTACAGAAAAACAAACCATAAATCAAAAGGATGGAAGTTCAAAAATCAATTTTAAGCTTTCAAGAAATTTTATGAATTGAGAAAGTTGACCTATGATTCCTCAACTTGTTTCAAGAAAATTCACATGGCACAAGATAATTCTAATCTGGCACTTTGCTTATCTTATATTTTAATATATGATAGCATATCCTATTATGTATTAAATTTTGGATTATGAAATGGGAACAAATATCCAAGTATTGTAAGGAAAATCTAGAACTTATAACTCAGATGCAGAACATACCTTAATTGGGCAAATTGAAGGTAATGATATGGAGTTTCTAGCTTCCACCAAAGGATGAACTGGGAAGCTGCACACAATTTGGTTAACTGGTGTGGGAAAGATATTGAGAGGTACATGGACATAAAACAGATATATTTACCCCCCTCCCCCACTAGACCAACCCTAGTGAGTTCGTGAATGTACACAAGTGAATTCATGCACATGCGCACACACATACCAAGAGAAATTAATTACAGCCTGTAGTGCAGCAATAATAAGTGTACAGCTAATTCAGTTACTGGTATTAAGGCTAATGTTTATTTGTTTATAACATCCAAGCATTTCCTTCATTCTAGGGTACACATATCATATATTCATTAAGCTAGCTATATATGACAGTTGAATAACTGATTCAATGATTTTTAAGAGATCGTTTGGCTTCTTGACATGTTTAACACTTACCTTACCTAGGTAAAAATAGAGGCTTCTACTGTCCTGGTAAGAGTTTAACAATCGATTCATTAAGAGTTTTGAGAAATCAAAAGCAAATTTATGGGAATTTGTGACTCAGGCAAAATAGGAAACCAGTGGTTTTAATGCATTCTGATAATACCCTTGGAAAACATGTTTGAAAAGCTCCCCGCCAACAAGAGGAAGGGCTGGAGTGATGCGCAGCCAAAGTGGGAAGCAAGGTTTTCCTTTCCACCCAGACACTAATAACGTACAATGACAGAAAGAGAGCTAAGATTTTCTGAAACATGGTGAATGTGAGTGAATTGGCATTGAGTATTTTTTCTATCAGAATTGGAATTGAGTATGTCAGGCTGGCATAAATTGTTAAAAAAAATAGTGCAGTAAAACCTGTATTAGTAGAACATCGCAATTGTTAATATTACTAGTATAGATGATATTTCAAACATTCTGACAAAGAGGGATTGACCATGATATCCTAGTCATACAAATTATGAAGAAGGACAAAAAAAATTGAAGTAGGGGACACCTGTTTTTGCATTTTTGACACATGTACGTTCTCTCCCCTTCATGCATTTTGATTGCTCCAGACCTAGTCACTATCCCTTTCAGAGTAAGAAGAATTCCATGGTGCTGCACGCGAACACGTCCTATGCTTGGAAAAGTTTCTGATTCCGTCAAACAAAATAACATGCACGCACGAATCAATCAACATTTGAGCGGAGGATTCATAAGGGGTGTTGAAACAAACAAGTAGAGGGCAAAAACAGACCAGGGAATTCAAGGGCTGAGCCACTGGTATAGATACGAACATGAATGGACTTTTTCTCCACCCCTTTCTTACCCTCCGCCAATACAATTTGCTAACACGACCCACAACACAAATAGAAGTCAAGATTCCACCTTTACTCTTCCAAATCAAAATAAACAAAAAAAAAAGAGAGAATTACCTGTGCCCAAATGGCAGCCGCGTCGAATACTCGCAAATAGGTATTGGGTTGAGCAAAGAGGACACTAGCAACGCGAGGTTCCTCATCAAACAATTCTGCAAAACTGAATAAGAAAAAGAGGGTGGGTTGATTTTGCAGTAAGAAAATAAATGAAAAGGTACAAAATGCATAACGAAAATCATAATACTCGACGAAAAGAGGGAAGTGAAGGTCGGAATCGGGAGAAGAAACAATGGATTGAAGCTGATCAGAATGGTGGCGTACGAGAAAGAAGGCTATTGGCTTCTTGAAGTCATCTGGATCAGGGATGTTCTTCTCCATGCTTCTCTGCTCTGCACACTCTCACTCCTTTTGGCGGGAAAACAACTTGCGCGCCACGTTTTTTCTTCTGTGACATGTAACAAACTCTCTGTTCATGTTGCTTAAACCATAAATGTGTATAATATTTATCAGAACATTTCCATATATCATTAATTCCTTTAAATATTACAAGAAATTGTTATTTTTCGATTATACTTTAATTCTTATATTTTTTTATTTTTTACTTCAGTCTTCCATTCTTTTTATGCACTGAATACATCTTTTGTTTTTTGTTTTTTTTTCATTTCATCTCTCTAATCACAGCCGTTTCATTTGACAAAGTAAAAATAATAGAAAAACACGTAGACGGGAGACAAAGAAAATAAAAAGTTATTGAAATTAAGTTTGTTTGGTAAAGAAAAAAATAAATTGCTTCACCCAACAAAAATTTTAAAACCTCATTCTGCCCTTTCACACATTTGCTTATGGATATCAATATTTGGAAGTGATTTTTATGCATTATGGATTTCAAAATCTGGAAGATCATTTTCATATTTCATTTAAGGTTCCAGATGGCTATATCTAGAATGGTGTCTATAAATGATGTTGATGGTTGAAATTTAGAACTCATTTATGTTTGCTTATGGATTTTGACATCTGAAATGTCATTTATGCTGTCCAGATAAAATTCTTGATGGTGAAATCCGAAAGTGACATATTAGTTATGGATTTATATATCTGAAACTTTGTAATTTGACTTACGGATATGAATATCTAGAAGGCAAAAATTTTAAATCATTAAAGACAAATTGATATTTTGCGTGAGTATGTTAGGTGTAACTTTGAATTGATATGGTGCAGGGAGAATCAACCTTAAAAAAATTGAAAAAAAAATCTTTATGTTTTCTTTTCATTCTCTATTTCCCCATTTTTTTACTTTTTCTCTAATAATTTTTTTTGTGTGATAATTGATTTTTTTACTCTTATACCTATGATACATGGTTCTCGCAAGATATAATTGATTTAATCTTTATGTCTATAAATTCAATTTTCAGTAAGAGAATAGATTTTTATGGTTGGGAATTATAACTATGCGTGTCTTAGGAGTAATAATCTTATTATCTCTAATCTAATAATTTTTTCTTCTAGGCATTATGATTTGTCTCAAACTAAACCTAAATATACATTTTCATATTTCGAGACATTTATGAACAAAACAAATGAAGATTGTGTGGAATTAAATTGCAAATGACTAATTCCTTTATTGTGGAAAACAAAAATTAAATTATAACTTCAATAATTAAAGACACAAACAGTATGCAATTTTTTTTATATGGAACCACCAACATTATCAGTACGTGTTTCGCGGAATCACTTGTTAAACGATTCGAAAACAACCTGTCGTCGTATCATGTATCCTTAAAATGTATAATAACTAGCAAAATCAAGTGCATAGCAAGAAACCATTCATTATAAACTATCAGCAAATCAGCTTTAAAGAACACTTAAATTTAACTGCATATTTTCTCAAATATGTTTACATTCAAATTTGATACAAGATCTTATCATTTCTTCAACAAGATGCCTAACAAGTACATTTTGAATCTCTCCCAAATTTCATTTACATTTTTGTGTCCCTCATTAGTCAACTACATTTGAATTCTGAAGTAAAATGGCCAAACTCGTGTGAGTGTTGGATCGTCATGATCGAAACACGAAATCACAGCATTGTGATACATGATCATATCATAGCAAAATTATAAGAGACGGGCCTGTGAAATATCATTATCTGCTTCTGTTGAATGGATGTCGCGATTGAAAATCATCAAGGTTCGGTGAAAAGATACTGAAGTAAGGGTGCAACAACTGCTATGCTTAAACTGTTCCCTAACAAGGCATACCTATAATAGAAAAAATATTAGTAGTATAATAAAACACAAGCAATAAATACACGAAAGCATATAACTCGGGAATCTGACCAATTAATCATGTAAACCAGAGTATTCGGAATTGATAAGAAGTCCACAACTAAACACCACTAACAGTTAAAACAAGGGATTCATCCGTAGGAATGCAAAAATATTATTCAAACCAATAAAATGCGATACCTTTGCTTGAGACTAATGTGCTCTGGAAACTCAAATTCTTCGGGAAAGGAGTGTAGGTTGGCAACCTATGTATATGATGACAAATACCATATAGATTAGTAATATGCACTGAAATCAAGACGAAAACTTCAGACACTGAAACACATACATTCACATGCAAGCATTCTTGCAAGCATTTAACATTGACTCAAAATAATTTGACATTCTTGAGAATAAAGAAAGTCCACCAACCTCTCTCGGGGTAAAATATCTGAGGCATTGCTCCTTCAGTGAATTTTTGTCCCTCTTCATCGGCTGCACATTTAAATGTTGAGTTGGGGAGGAAAGCAAAGAGTGAAACAAAGGTCAAGGGAATTGCTATTAAATAGTTACCCAATCCCCCCCTCCCCAAACAAAAAAAAAGTTTGGTTTGCTAAGTTTATTTTCTCAATTGTTCCAAAATCAATTATAAGAAAATAGCTTTATAGACTTTATCAGGATAATATAGTTTTCTAGAAAAGAAAAAATATCGAAATTAAATGGTGATTGAAAAGGTTAATGTCAAGAAACATATTCTTTAGAATCATAGTCTAGAAATATTATATTATATCTCAATTATGATAAAAAAAAAACTAACGGGATATTCTATGTTAATGAGCAAGAAACTATCAACAACCACCAGGTAGTCATTCCAAGTTTTGTCATCAATTTAGCAACAGAGAGCAGATACCAAACATATGATGAAACGATGACTATAGAGCAGAGAGAAAAGCATCTGAGAGACTCAATAACAAACAAATTGTAGTGTTACGTAAATATATTAAGCAATATGACGAAGAAAGACTTGCACTAAATAGAATTCCTACCTGGACAGTTGCCAAAAGGGATCCAGTTCCCTTCACGTATCTGTAATAACTTTTTGTAAAACAGCAGCAGCGCTCTGAATCAGGATAGACAACATCTAAGCTCTTTTAAGGAATGGAGATGGGAAATATACAGTGATCATATTATAACATGGTTTGAATATGATGTAACCAATTACTAAGGCAAGGATACCCATAGCACTTCCCCACCGTTCTATCAAGCTTGGGTGAACATAATACTGGTCCAAAGATTCATATTCATGACCATTAGTTTTTCCCGAAGTTTTAGGAGCATCATTAGACAAACCAGTCATTAAAGCCGCAGATTCAACAGCTATATCATGGTTAGGATTCTTAAATTCAAGAAATTTCTCGATAGATTGACATGACTGCAACAACTTATGTCTGTCCTCTTTTGATGAATCATCTTCATCCGTCACTGTGTTAAAGTGCTCAAATAATGGCCATGGAGACTGAATCAGCTGGCGGTTTAAAGATTCATTTACAAAAGATGAAGTTTTCCTCTTAGCCTGAAAAAATTATACACATAAAGTCAACAGTTACAAACATATTTACATTACAGGTTTACAATTCAACTAGCAAGAATCCTAATTGATGATATTAGTATAACTACATCTGTTTTTGTCCCACCATCTGTGGAATGTAATTTGCAAATCGAGTGATTAACAAGAATTTTAGAGAGAATAAAGTGCAATGGAAACACCAGCACTATTACTCAATAAAACACTGTGCAAAAGCTTTTTAACCAATGTTTATCTATATTTTATACTAGCACTCTGCTATAAATTAATATTATCTGAATAAACATCCAAATATAAATGGCTATGCAGAAAAATCTATCAGACACAACTTTATAATTAATTATCTTCTTTTCTCTGTTTTCCAAATTGTAGCTCTAAAACAACATACCAAAACAGGAAGCATTTTCTCAGAGGTAGTAGAAATAATTTCAAAATATAGTATTGTTTAAACATGTCAGAATAATAGATCCAGTATTAGAATAAATTCTGCTCTGCTGAGGACCCAGTGTTTGTTATTCATTTGTAAAAAACATGTTATTGTAATTTGATGTTGATGACACATACACCACTAAGTCATAAAGGTCCATAAGTAATTCAAACAATTGTATTAGATATTTGGATGACAAACTTAAATACAAAAGGTGAACACAGCTTAAGTCAACAAGAAGAAGGCTTCCATAAGAAATGCTCTGACTGAATAGCTCTGTCAAAGGCCCCAACAAAATTTCATTTCATTCCAGATAAAGCAGAGGACATAAAAACTAGAATTTCAATTTTAAAATAATTAAGAAAATTAATCACGTTTGCATAAAATTACAGTTATAATTATCATAATCCAAAACACAATGTCTATTTCCAGATGATTCCTCAAGATTAATAAAATACATCCCAAAAGACTGTGGCAAGAATCAAGAACACTACCAGACAAAAGTACCGAGGCCTCGAATATGGGATTCCAAATTGTAAAGGGGTCAGAATGAACTCCTGTGTGATAAAATCAGTCTTTTCCAATATTTCCACCAGTTTTGCATGTGTATCAGAAGTCTGTAACAAAGGAAAAAACAGGAAAAAAATTAATAGAAGAAATAATTAATGAAATTAATTTGGAGTCTGGGCTAATAACTGAGTTTAATCAAACAAGACAAACCTCAAATCCAACAACATTTTCCACAAATAACATACTTGGAGGCTTCGATAGAAATGGCAAGAGCTCAAGAATCTGGAGAAAAGAAAATGCTCGGGCATCACCAGTGTCCTTCTGAAGGCCTAGCAGATGATTATTGAGTAACTCTTTGCCAAACAAAGAAAAAAAAAAGGTAAGCCATAATATGAGAAGAAGAAAAACTCACCTTGTCGTGTATAAGGTTGGCAAGGAGGAGAAAGAAGCCATGCATCGGCACCATACTTGTCCAGATCAGCAGCAGTCAGACATTGAATATTTCCCTAAATAAACAAACACAAGTTAATCGTGGTAGGCCTGATCATTTCATATTTTATGTTTGTCTGGGACATCGTGTGAAGTCCACAATCATCTAGTTTGACAATTATGGCAAAGCCAAACTCCAAAAAGAACCTAGATTTTTTTTGGCGAACAATGGCGGCAACAAGGTTTCAACCCAGGATTTGTACAAACTATTCAAACTTCTCTGGATTTGTTTAAGCTTATCTTATCAACTTAGAGTTTGAGTAAAACTAATTTATTCTGAAAGAATTTAAACTTTCACAGAAAGCATAAAAATCGATACAACTAGTACAAGTAATTAAGCAAAAAAGCTAAAAGCATTAATAAGCAAGAAACTTCAAATCAACAATTTCATTTCAAAAAAGCAACAAAGCAAACCTGAAAAGGACGATGACCAAAATTATGTTGGTAAACGTCATTGGCTGTGTCGTTAATTTCAAATGCTTCCACCACTTCGGCATTCACCTGGGCCTTCATCAGCGAGTACCTCTAAACAAACACTAAGATCATTAGCACATGAAATTGAGGCGAAAAGAATTGGTTTCGTAGATGAAGTGCAAACCATGCCGCCGATTCCACTGTAAAACTCCAACACTCTCCGGCAACCGTGTGACTCGGACGCCTTCGCCATTCCGATGAAACACGCTTTTTACCAAACAAAAATTCGAATGTTGTAACAGAAATTCCTATTTGCCTCCTGCCAATCACTAACCAATAACCTAGGGTTCTCACAAGTTTTCATAAACAAGTAAACCATTAAGGAAGGATGCGCAAATTTTAAAAATTTCTAGGTATATATTCGCACTTTAATTA
>Ga0123341_1001715_pt1 | contig 17036 bp, 17 predicted proteins | sample Turbeapinknodule_FD_89959 | JGI IMG/M metagenome (GOLD analysis project Ga0123341, IMG submission 89959) | Root nodule microbial communities of legume samples collected from Mexico - Turtle bean Mexico pink nodule | ecosystem: Host-associated > Plants > Roots > Nodule | place: Mexico: Nepantla...
ATGATATAACCGTGATACTGTTAACAAAATATTTTATTAATATAGTGTACTTTTCTAATTTTGTTAATGAATATTAACCACAAACACAAAAGATAAACTTTGTAAAAATATTAAAAAACTAATTTGTTAAATAGTTAAAATTATATTTATGCCAACTTTTAATCATGAGATGTAAGAAGACCAAAAACAGTGGTGTTGGTAGTCAAAGGAGGCAATAATTAAAACACAACTGGAATTTGGATTCATATAAGTTGGGAAGCTGCATACACTATGTTACTTTCTAGAACTAACTTTTATAAATAATTTAATAATGTGTAATGTTTATTAATTATTTAAACAATGTATATATAAAATGTTGTTAAAAAATTTGGTCACGTGATAAATTAACGACAAATGTTTTAGGTAACTGTACGGATTAGGTCGACATAAAATAATATAAATAAATGATAAAATAAGATAACATAGTTTTAAAATTCAATACATAGGTTGAAAATACTGTAAATATATTTAATAACTGTAAATATATTTAATAACGATAAGATGCGAAGAGTAAAAGTTAAAGTTGAACAACGGCGAGTATTATTTTTTTATCTTATAATCATTTGTAAATAGTATTTTTTATCTAATAATCAAACAAACTCATTTTGACTGTATCGTCAGAGTCCTTGTAGGTACACATTCAAGAATAATCTTGAACCTGAAAGTCAAAAGTTAAACTAGATCCAATAGTTGAAATGATAATTTATATCTTATAGTCGAAACAAGTCTAAACCCATATAACAGAATCCAAACTAATTGATTAACCGAAAATATTTATTAACAGGGAGAGATGGAGAATTGGAGAAAGAATTAATTTATGATAAGGTGGGGTAACAAAAGTAACTACCTATTATATATTATATTGTTATGATAATATATATTATCCAATATTTTGTTAAAAAAATAGGAAAGGATATTTGAATTGTTGAGATTATTAAGATTAGAAGTGGGAGAAAAGATTCTGTAACGGAATATTCGTGGAAGAAGGAGCATTCTCTCTTATAGTGGTCCTACTCTTACGGAAACAATGTGAAAAGAAAAGCAAAGAGAAACAAAAGAACGAAACCACCCTCTCTCTTTCAATCATTGTCTCTTCTCTCTCACTCTGTTTTCTTTCATTCACTCTCAGCACTCACACACACACACAACACAACACTTTGAGTTCTTAACCTCTAAGTCTTATCTATCTATATAACAACACACCCACATGCTCCTCTGTCTCAGACTCAGACTCACACATACCTTATCCAAACGAAGCGAGGGAAGTTTGCATGTTGAAGAGTTCAAAGAGAAACCAGAAAGAGAAAGAAGAGGTGATTGGGTTGAAACCCGGTAAGAACACGTTGCAGACATCACGGCTATTCTAAGAGTCTTTCGCTTTCTCATTCATGTCCCAACTGTACGACGGACGGGTTGCATAATTCTCGCAAACCCTTCGCCGCACGGTGGGCGTGGTGCGCTCCCGTCCGAAGGTGGTAGTCCCTCCGACCTCCTCTTCCTCGCCGGTGGCGGTTCCTCCTCCTTCTGCTAGCTTCTTCTTCTCTCTCCTTTTCCTCTGCTCACTTAACCAACATCTTTAACAGCGCACACACTTTCGCTCTTTCTTCATCTTCTTCTTCTTCTTCTTTCTCTTCTTCTTTTTCTTCGATTTCACAAAAATGATGCTCAAAATCAAGAGGGTTCCTACTGTCGTTTCCAACTACCAGAAAGACGGCGCCGCCGACACTTCTCGTCCCGTCGGAGGTTGTGGTCGGAATTGCCTCAAAGCTTGTTGCCTTCCAGGTCCTTCTTTCTCTCCAACTGATTTTCATTACTGTTATTAGTTTGCTTGTATATATGCAATTGCCTATTTTAAAGTGATTGAGGCTAAATTACTTGCTGCATATGTGAAATAAAAGCTTACGAATTTAGATTTGAGTCAAACTTGAGTTGAAATCTTGTATCTAAAGAGTTTTATTAGTAAAAAAGTTAGTATTTTTTTGAGATCCCATAATATGTTTCCACAATTAATATATTTAATAGTATATAAATAACTACACACCTCACCTTATATAAATTAATTTATGAGGTTTAGTTAAGAATAAATTCTCTATATAAACTTAACCTTTCTTTTTAAGGTAAGCAAACGGGTTACGAAACTGACTTGGGAGCAACCCACGTGAAAAACCAAACATATATATAGTGGCGGTAGTTGAAAAGAAAACGAACAGTTGATATTTTAATATATTCACGATTTGGTATGAATATTCTTGGAATCTTAAAACAATTGATTTTCTCATGAAAAAATTATGAATATCTTATTTTATCCTCTAAAGTGAGTTGGATCCAGGAATCTTATGTGTTTTCTTTTTGTTTTATTTTTTGTGATTTGTGTTTTTGTTTTGTTTACAGATGCAAAGCTTCCTCTGTATGCTTTTAAGAAGGTTGTTAATGAAAAGGATTTGGCTCTGCAAGAATGCGGGGAGCCTCCCGTGGCATTCCTGGACTCGCTTCTTCTTGGAGAGGTAACCATGGAATTTTGGTGATGGAGAACGGTTAACATGATTTTTTTTTGTTACCCTTTGTTGTAAAGTGTTGTTTACCGTTTCATGGCAGTGGGAAGATCGCATGCAGAAAGGACTTTTCCGCTATGATGTGACTGCCTGCGAAACCAAGGTTGGCTTTGTTTTCCCTTTTCTAAATGTTGTCTTTCTCTCCATAGATATGGTTGGTATGATTTATGAGTGTGATGTGTTTTGTCGTTGTTGAAAATCACACATCAACTACAAATTAGAGCAATTCATCTTATAAGTCGGTTTTATGATCACTTTATAAATCTGTTTTATGAGTTTATAAGTATGTTTTACGAGATTGAGTCAAACCTCTCCCCTTATAAATCAGTTTTATGAGTTTTAGTTAGACTTAAAGTTCATCTGATGATTTTGGTGTAGGTGATTCCTGGTGAATATGGCTTCGTTGCTCAGCTTAATGAGGGTCGTCACCTCAAGAAGAGACCAACTGAATTCCGAGTTGATAAGGTTCTGCAGCCCTTTGATGAAAGCAAATTCAACTTTACCAAAGTTGGGCAAGAAGAGGTTCTCTTCCAATTTGAAGCTAGTGACGATGGACAAATCCAGTTCTTCCCAAATGCTCCAGTTGATGTTGATAATTCTCCCAGTTTTGTTGCCATCAATGTATGGATACCAAACCTTTTTCCTTATGGGTTGATTATTAGTCATTGCATTGCATGTGATGATGTTTGTATTAGTTTTATACAGTAAATTATAACTGAAAATGTAAAATATTATGAGATCTTTTTATCATCTAATAGTTTGTTTGTTTATTTTCTTAACAGGTGAGTCCTATTGAGTATGGGCATGTTTTGCTGATTCCACGCATATTTGAGTGTTTGCCCCAAAGGATTGACCGTGAGAGCTTCCTGCTTGCACTTCACATGGCAGTGGAAGCTGATAATCCTTATTTTCGATTGGGTTACAACAGCTTGGGTGCTTTTGCAACTATTAACCATCTTCACTTCCAGGTACTGATACTCAATTACCACTTGTAGGTTTATGTAGATGTGTTGTTGTTCAAGACTACTCTTTCAGTAATCAGATTGAAATTTCATGACTTTTTGACATGAATATATGCAGGCTTACTATTTGGCTCTGCCCTTTCCCATTGAGAAGGCCCCCACTAAGAAAATTGCAAATTTAAATGGTGGGGTGAAGATATCTGAACTGTTGAAGTATCCAGTTAGAGGTCTTGTCTTTGAGGGTGGAGACACTGTGGAAGATTTATCAAATGTTGTTTCAGATGCTTGTATATGTCTTCAAAACAATAACATACCATTCAATGTTCTTATTTCTGACTGTGGAAAGCAAGTGTTTCTGTTACCACAGGTAAACTAAATGAATTTTCCTAATCTATCAAATGGAGTTGTAGATTGGTGCAAGTTGTCAATATATTACTTCTCTTTACCAAATCAATAATTATACATTCACAACTTGTTCCACTATACAACTGATGCAAGTTGTTAATATATCACTTATCTTACCAAATATATGAACAGTGTTATGCAGAGAAACAAGCTCTTGGAGAAGTGGATGCTGAGCTTCTTGACACCCAAGTGAACCCTGCAGTGTGGGAAATTAGTGGGCACATGGTTTTAAAGAGGAAGAAGGATTATGACGAGGCATCTGAAGGCAATGCTTGGAGGCTTCTTGCAGAGGTGTCTCTCTCTGAAGAGAGGTTTCAAGAAGTCAACGACCTTATTTTTGAAGCCATTGACTGTGGTGATAATGTTCAGCGTGACAAGGAAGAGGATGCTGTGAGCTCAAGTGCACACTCTACTGTGGTGGTGGTTGCTGGTTCACAAGAATGTGTTGTTCTTCAGTAAACAAGTCTCTAGCTACCACTATGAACAAAAATTCAGGATTTGTGCAGCATTCTAAGAATAATTTGCTGATTTATATCACTTTTAAGTTGTAGTATTGTGTTGTGCTTGAGCCTTAAGGTCGTGTGTTTTATGTATTCATGTGGAAATCGATGAAATAACTGCTCACCTGAGTAGTGTTGGTGATTGTGCTTGACTTGACTGTCTGTTGTGTCTTTCATGCTTGAAGAAATAATAAATTCAGGTATCTGTTTGTTTGTTCAAGGCTAAATCAAACTGCAGCATGTGTTTCTCCATGATGAAATTTTCACTTGCCCTTTTTCTGGCTTCAGTGTCTAATGAATGTTATGTTTGTATATTAATCTATATAGCACAAACACGAATAGTTGATATGTTACTAACTGAACGCTTTAACACGTGTAATCTAAAAAAATATGACACGTGATACGAATTTATATATAATATGACAATAAAAATTTATGTGAATAAGTATGATAGGGTATAAGGTTTAGGACAACAACTACCTATACTATGAAAGCCCACTTTTAAACTATGTTAAAGGCCCAAAGTTAGCCCATTCAGTTCCTATTTTAGGTCTGAAATCATCATGAATGAAGAAAAGAAAAGAATTTGATAAATCCTAGTTTTATTAGTCATAGTATAGAAAGTTGTTGTTCTATCAAAGTATGACTGATATTTTTTCTTTATTTCTATAATTATAATAAAAACTTATACAATAAGATTGAGTTTTTAGTATTTCCCTGTCTTTGTCATTTTTAAAATTGTGTTGGAGATGTGTTAGAACCGTATTAGAATTGTGATAGACCCAAACAATATGTATTGAATTGAATACTTCACTGCCGATACATGTCGTACAAATGTCACAATACATGTCGTACAAATGTCACAAGAAGAAACCACAGAGACTAAAATCAGATTTTTGACGAGTTGGTCTTCAAATTGATTGTATGATGCTGCAAACATTATACGTTGTTTCTCTGCTAAGATGTCCTAAAACTGAGACGCGTTTGATGGTTATGTCAAACTCAGTGCCTTGATTTTCTAGTAATTCATTTCAAGTTTTGTAAGTTTTAGGACAAAGGCACAGACTCATCTCAGAAAGGGAAACGTGCCCACCCAAACGCACTTAGTAATTAATGAACTATAATGGGACAATAAATGATTTCTTATCCATTTGGTAGTGTTCAGCAGCAGTACTCTCACACAGCATATCTTTGAATATGCGCAAAATACACTTATTTGGTGCATCAAAAAGATTCTAAAAGAATGTAAAATTAGAAAAAATCTCTTATACTACTCTCCATTTGCTTATTGTGACATTTTTTTCCTAAGAGGAATGTGAGAATTGCTCACTTCATCAAATCTTACTAGAATTGTGAGTCCAAACATTAAATTGGTTATGATGCTGTGGTACGCATCCACATTGTGGTCCCTTTGTCTGAATATCAGATCATAACGTTGGTTATGAGACGAGTGGTTCCATGGGGAACTGGGCAATTTTGTGCAGTTATCTTTTATTAAACTTCCTCAAATTCTGCTTAAAGTAAAAGCGCGTTTCTTTCTTTAGATCTAATTTTCTTACACTGATAACATTAATTATGATCATTAATTAAGGTGATGACTTGATGCTCAAAAACCATAACCTGATACAGAATTTCGTGGGATTGTCACCGTGCTTTTAGAAGGCGTTTCCATTTTCATGTGACGCGTTGCTTGAACGTAACCGTTGATGGTTATAGATTGAGCATGATTAGGAAGTTGGAAGTATATGTATTAAACTTTAAACCTAACTTAATCTCATAAAATCGACTTATAAGATAATGTTTGAACTCAATTATAAACTATGAAATGGTGGGTGTGGATTTCCAACACACTTCTCATGTCGATATGACAATTCGCACGTGTGACAACATATTATGAATGATCCGAAATGACAGTCCGATAGCGGGTGATCGGATAAGTCCAACAAAATCTCGATAAGATAGACTTAAAAATCAACGAGAAACGGTAGTGAAGTGGCTTATTTTGAGGATGGATGAACGTAAAAGCGTTAAGCCACCCAACTCATATGCAAAAAGCACAGAGCTAGCTGACAAAACTTCCCTTCTAATAACAATAAAAGCGAGTGCAGATAAGGTCCACCGTCCATAACCATGCATGAAAAACACGCTCTTTTGGCTTGTTAGAAAAGCAAGTTAACTTGATAAACCTGTATAAATTGGTTCCACAATCCTACCCTTCAAGGCATAAACAACCACTTCCTCAAGATGAGTCTGCACGCAAAATGTTCAGCTCTTGTGATGTTGGTGTTGGTGCTGTTGGTGATGAAAATAGAGGGAGAGTCAACAGCGAAAGAAGTGCATGAAAATGACACCAACTCAACATCATTGATGGAGAAAGATGTTAACCAAATCACTGGATGTGCAGGAAGACCATTCGTATGTAGCAGAGGAGAGTTTCCAACAAGGTTTATGTGTTGTGGAGACCGTTGTGTGGATGTGACTGCAGACAACGATAACTGTGGGATATGTGGGTTTAGATGCCTGTTCAATCGTCAATGCTGCAACCGTCTCTGCGTAAACACAAATAGGAACATTTTCAACTGTGGGGGGTGTGGAAGAGTATGCCCTTTTGGAAGGTTATGCGTATTTGGAGTATGTGCCTTTGAGCAATCAGTGCCAGTGCCACCATTTCTAGTACCACTGCCACCAACACCACCGTTTCTGGTTCCAATGCCACCAACACCGGTTCAAGGGCCTCCAACACCGGTTATAGTGCCACCAACACCAGTGCCAGTATCACCAACACCAGTACCAGTATCACCATCACCATCACCGGTGCCAGTGTCACCAGCACCAACACCAGTGCCAGTGTCACCAGCACCCGTGCCAGTGCCAGTGACACCATCACCGGTGCCAGTGGCACCTGTGCCAGTGACACCATCACCAGTGCCAGTGACACCTGTGCCATCACCGGTGCCAGTGTCACCGGTGCCATCACCGGTGCCAGTATCACCATCTCCAGGACCAGTGACACCATCACCATCACCATCGTACCCTCCCTTGTCTCCATTGGACAACCAGCCTGAACATACCAAAGAGACAGCTGCAATGGATTAACTATTGTAATTGATTGTGAATCCTAGTTATTCAAAAATAAGTATTTGAGGTTTTCATGTGCAACTGTTTGTTTCCGTTTCAAGATGTTAGTATGAAGTTTACGATGTTATGTTGCAGTTACGTATGATATTGGTTTGATGCTTTCTGTGTTAGCAGAAAACCATGTCAATACTATGTGGGGAAGAAAACTCCCTGGTTATTAATGCTTGATAATGGCTGAACTAATAGTATTATCATATTAATATTTAAGATGTTTCAAAGTTAATATGATATTTATTCTGAGTTCGTTTAAAGAAGTGAAAACGGCTATAAGAAGTGCATTCATAATTATTCTTTTCTCATTCACGGAAGCATTCGCATATTCAAATGTGAAACTATTATTTATATTCAGTAATGGTTACATAAAAGTAAAATGAATAATTTATACGAACTACAGACACAATTAGAAGAATTATGTACATATGCTCAATTCAATTCAATTCTGAGTGTTGAACATTCCTAGAAGAACACGCAACATCTTGAAGCTTCAGAATTTTCCTGTTCAGGATATTGGTTACGTGCAACCGCTATCTCACATTCTGTTTACTTGAGATTTTGTTTTTTCGCTGTTTCCAAGCTCTTCCTCAGTAAATTAATCTCCCTTATATAATAATGTTGTCTGTCGATAATCAATCCAAGGAATAGAGAGAATCCTGCCCAATAATAAATAGGGTTTAAAGTTATATGTTCTTTCTGCACATAATATACCAGAACAAGTGACAAAAGAGAAATATATGTTCATTGATACTTGCTAGAATTCATTTGGTGTTGGGTTAAACGTTTTAGTGAGAAATCAAAAAAATTCAGAATGTTGAAGATCTCAAATTGATTAGACATAAAAACAATATAAGTAGGTGTAAATTTCAATTTATAAAACGATCTTATAACGTTGAGTTAGACTTAAATTCAATCCACTTAGAGTCTATGTCTATCCTAAAGAAAATTTGTTATGCTCATTAGGTCACTGCTATCGAATCGTTATTGGACCACTTATATATATATAGTCTCACGCACAAGTTAGCATATCTCGGCGTGAGATCTTACTAGAAATAAAAACATTTAGTATATAAATGAATGCAAAACTCATCTTATAAGCCGGTTTTATGAGGTTGGGTTACATTAAAATTAACTTCTTAATAGAGAAGGATCAAAATTTTAATGGTGGGCATCTCGGGTGAAGCCAAGAACAACATATTTATGTAAACTTGCATAGTGAAATTGTGATGAATTTAAGCTTGATGAGTGCAACAAAAACAGTAATGCAGGTATTGTAAGGAAACAAGTTACCCAAGAGAGATGCTTCCAAGAGACGATATGCCATGACAACCTCATCAGTTGGATTAACTGTGGCAGAATCCTTTAAACGCTTTTGCATTTGGGTTATGGTATAGACGGTGGAGCTGAAGACCACAAGCATGGTTGCTGCCACAGTTTTTGTGACCAAGGGGCCCCTCCCCTGCTTCGAAAGGTCTAGCCCCTTCGCCACCAATTTTCGTATTGGATTTGCAAAAGATAATATTAGGATTAATGCCATTTGGATAATCAAAAGCATGAATAAAAGTTGTATCATCTTTGTATAATTGCTTAAACCTTTATTTGTGTGGTGAATGTAAGATGAGAGGAGGCAAAAAAAATAGTGAAGTGTTGATTTGGAGTTTGAGAGTATGTGGTTATAAGCTACTTTTGGAGAGTTGTGAGGTTAGGCAAAGAATTATATGCCATGCTTTTCTTTCCAACACCTAAGGAGGTTTAGAATAACTTCTGACAACATCAATTTTACCGGTCTCTTCAGGTTTCCTTAAGAGATTATTCCTACGCATGTTTGTTTTTTTCACTTGCAAGGCACCAAACTAAAGTTCACTCTCCAAAATTGAAAATTAGCACTTGCTTTCTAGACACCATAAATGATTAAAATGCACTCTTTAATTTTTAAATAGGAGTATAATACAGGTTAAAATGTATTCAGTATATTTAGTATATTTAGTATTCTAAAATATTTAGTATTTTAAAATATATCTTAAGATTTGGATTTTCACATCACTATTCTAAATTAAGTTTTTCAGAATTGAATTTTTTCCATATTTTTCCTAATTTTTTTAAATATTTCAGTATTTTTTAAAATACAATACAAGAAGAAACTTCGAAATTGTAGGAAGAATATGTCTAAAAACTCTCTTAATATGAGATTGAGCTGGTACCCGGTAGCACCAGCAAATGCAGAGGCCCAGTTAGATCTTGCATCCGTTGTAAAATTTTGCACCTGCGTATACAGCTAGCTCCCACGAGTGTCAATGGAAGTATAATCATCCATTGTATTATTTTAGGATGACTTGGAACCATCAAGGCTTGGGAGACACTACATTTTATGCCGCGAAGAACACAATAACACATGAATTCTAACAAATTTAGTTTTTGCCAGAATTATTTGGAAATTAAAATGATATGTATCAGAAATTTCATCGGCAAAAAAGTACTGCGGCATAAAGTGCGATGGAAAAGAAATCGCATTATTACTTCAGGGACAACCCCTACATATAGTTTCATAGTTCTTTCATACATTTTTGGAGCAAAAAACTGTGACCCTCTTCATATTAAATGAGAGGAATAGTGAGCAGAAAAAACACAAACATGCTGAATATATATGATCCTAAAGAGTTTGCTCATTACAGATTATAAATTACGGGCAGCCGAATTCAAAAGCCAAACAAATGGGTACCCATTATGGTATTTGAATTGAGGTTTAATTACTCCATCCAAATTATATGTCAAGCAAAAGCCTGCGAGGATCCTCCACGATATCTTTGATGCGGCGCAGAAAGAACACTGCCTCTCTTCCATCGATAATTCTATGGTCATATGTTAGAGCAACGTACATCAATGGTCTTGGGACAACATTTCCTCCAACAACCGTCGGACGGCTCACTATGGAATGCATACCCAAGATTGCAGACTGCCAAAAACAATAGCTGCATGAGTTTTCTTTCTAAATAATTATCAGTTTATTATACAAATTGTTAACAATTATTTGCAGCATTAAAAACATCATTGATATAAATTTAACTAGTAACTATTCGTAATTTAGCTTGATATTTTGAATTACAGTGATCTTTTCGTGAAACAAATAGCATTTTGATAATTTAGTGGGGACAAATAATGACCATTTTCACTAAATGACAAACAATGCCGGAACCTACTGATAAGATAGAAGGAAAGCAATCAATGATGAAGTACTATCACATTAACAAAGACAAAACAGCTTCGAATATATATCAAAGAATGTCATGATTTATATCTTGTTAGAACTTCCAAACCTGAGGGGGGTTGATAATAGGGGTACTCAAAAGGCTTCCATAAACACCACCGTTGGATATTGTAAGAGTGCCTCCAGCCATCTCATCAATTGATAAAGTTCCATCATTTGCTTTCTTAGCAAAAGCATTGATTTGCTTTTCTATATCAGCAAAGTTCATGGTTTCTGCATTGCGGATAACAGGAACAACAAGGCCCTGGGATGGAATTGAGGGTCAATAATTGTTAAAACACACATGCATGTTGATAACTTCCATAGCCAAGCAAAAGAATTGCAAATTTAACAGTATATTTGTTAATTAGCTCCAATAGCCATGACAGTAGTTGATACAAGTTTATTGAAAATAGCAAAGTTTCGTCAAGAGATAGTATAATGATTGATTGATAGATTTCTCTACACAAACAAAGTAAATGAGAAAAGGTAATGGTGTGGCTGGTAAAAACCTTCGGAGTACCAACGGCTATGCTGATATCTATATAATCTCTGTATATAATATCATCCCCATCAATGACTGCATTGACAATTGGTTGATGTTGGAGTGCGTTGACAGCGGCCTAACATGGACACCACAAAAGTATGAGGAAATAAAAAAGATAAAGCCAAGCTAGTCTATACTTGTAAATAGAAAACATACTTTGACAAAGCCTGACATAAGCCCCAACTTGACTCCGTGTTTTTCAACAAAAGCATCCTTATAATCAGAACGGAGCTTCATCAAATTAGTCCTGTCATCAAGAGAAAAACAATAAGGGAAATATTGAAAAAAGTAATCTACTAAATTACTAAATGACAGGAAACTCAGCATTAAGAATGTCCCACATTATAACTAAATTACATCCTCCCCTCAACAGAATGTCCCATGATACTGGTGTTATCACACAGAAACTAACAAAGTGGCATAATGTAATATTACATGTATAGATGAGCAAAAAGTTAAACACAAATCCAAGGGAAAAAGATTTTGACCCCAATGCATATGTACGTTAATCCATGCTCTATCTTCCTCTAAACCAAAAAAAAAAAAAAACAAACCAAGACCGCAAGTAGAATTTAAGAGAACACACAATCATGTTGATCTGACAAAGAACAAGAAAAATTAACAGAAATGCCATGACTTTCCAGTGTATCATAGATTCATAGCTACAGATTTTTCTTGAGGGCTTCATTAAATTTAGAAAACATTGTTCCATTAGATCAAAAACCCAATAATGTATAATACTGAATATTTATTACGGGTGAAAACACACAAACTTAAGCAATATTCAAAGCTTTAGATATACTTCAAAAATCAACAAAACATACATATCAACTTCATTGAAGGTTGTGAGCATAGCAAATGTGTTCTGGGAATCTTTCAGCCGTGTAGCAACTCGTTTCCGGAGCCTTGTCATAGGAACCTTTGATAACAACAGAAAACATCAAAAGAACTTTCATGCTTGCTAAATATAACTCAGTAGGACAAAGTTCTCAATGACTCACCCGCCTTTCTCTTTCTTTGGGAGGAAGTTGGGGCTCAGTGGGAGAACTCAATGCGGAAGGAGGTGCTTTGGGCTTCTCTTTAGCAGGTTGGGTTTCAACTTTGGGAGCTTTCTTCTCCTCACTAACCTTTGGCGTTGGCTGAGGAGCAGCTTTCTCAGATGTAGTCTCAGATGGAGCAACATGAGTTGCGTCAGCAGACCTTGAAATGATTGCTATCTTGTTACCTGGCTCAACAGTATCCCCTTCATTGGCTAGAAACTGCAAACCATTAAATAGATCACACAAACAAAATTTAATACAAGTAATAACTTCTATCATTCTGGAGTGGTTGGATAAAAACCATTTAAGCAATCAAACTGTACCTTCAGAATGACACCTGACTCAGGACTTGAAACATCGATTGTCACCTAATTAAGGAATAAGAACAACATACAGAATTAATTATTCTAAAAATGAAGATCAGATCTGTTTATAACCATCAGAATCCTTCACAAATATTTGCTTGTTCCAACATGGCACCTTATCTGTTTCAATTTGAGCAATTGGCTCATCAGCCTTAACCCTGTCACCAGGCCCTGATTTTCATTTATCAAATAAAAACATGATGGTCACTCACCAATAATTCATAAAAAATACCATTCAAATAGATAGAATAAAAAACACATTTGAGGATCAACGTACTCTTCAAAAAGTTTGCCAGAGTTCCATCAGCGATAGATTCAGCCAGAGGAGGGACCACAACATCGACCGTATCTCCTTTATCACACATATAAATAACAATAACCATCAATCAAAAGTCAGAATAAAACGAGTTAGTTAGACAACCTAAATGCCATATAAATGAATGACATCAATAATCAACTCTTATTTCTTTGGTCCTAGATACTAGACTCTCATATAAAGTGAAAATGAAATTTAGAACATTCACCAAATTCCTACATATAAGTTCCATTTACATAGTACAAAAAATATACACAAGAAAGTTTCAAATAAACTATGTAGCCCATGTAGATTATATACGAGACTTCAAAATCATGATGAAAATTATAAAATCAATAGACTCGGTGATTATTACTTATTCTAACCATACTAAATATTACTAGATGTCAATGTTTTCAAACAGATATAAGGAACAATATAATCCTTTTTAAAGACAGATGCAATGCTTTTTCATATTCACGGATTGTCTCCTCTTTCAACAACTTTATAAGAGTTAAACATATTAGAAAATGCATTAGATATGTCGAGTCATGCTTCACAAAAGAAAAAAACTTGAACCACAGAAGAATATGCATGTCAATGTCTCACCATTGTCTGAAGAAAATGGACGCCCCCAGGTTCGAAAAGCTACTGCCTCTGGATGAAAAACCACCCTACATAACAAAAACACAATATCAAAACAGTGTCACAGGATGAGAAACTGTAAAAACTTTCCATTCCATCAACTCGTCAATTAATGATTTCTCATTATTGGACACCCCAAACTCCATGTGAAAAGATTATCAACAGAATTAGATTGAGTACAAATTAAATGAAACAAGAATACCCAAAATGCAACTGACTTAAAAATACGTCATTTCAAATTATGTCTCTGGGACATCCAATGCACTTAGAACACCACCAAATTTAAATACTTAGTATTTATATGACGATGACAACATGATATGAATGTTTACGTGCATAACCTATGCATTAGCAGCAACACAAGAGAAAAAGTGTAAAATTTGCAACCAAATAAGACTGAAAAAAGCAAGGACTGTTGGTACTGAAATTTCTCACAACTAAAATTAAGGATTCAATTGGTTAGCACACTGAAAATAGTTTAATTTTTTCATTTTTATTACCAATTCACTTTTTTCTCCTGAAAAGCCTGGATATAGAAAACCTTTCTACATTATATTATTTTTCTCCAAACTCTTTGTTGTTTTTAAGAAAACAATTTAAAGCTGCCAAATCTAATTCTAACATTTGAAGATCTGGTTCGAGAGCTAGATTTTATGTTTCCATTTTCAGCTAATTTTAAGTATGTCTATAACTACAACAAACATGTTTTCAGATGTGCTTGTTATTTTCAAGGAAAAACCAAAATGCTTAACCAAGTGCACCCTTACTATTGCATCTTCCAATTTCAAACCCAAACTTTTTTATCAAAACTAAATAGAATTCAATACTTGAATAAAGCCTGGGACTGAATATCAATGTGATGTCACTAACCTCATAGCCTTAGAATTAATCCCGGATCCTGCAGCAACAATATTAATGACTTAAATTAAAAAATACAAGAAATCATTAAACTAATTAAGACAATAGCCTCTAAAATGCACCCAAAATTACCAGATGTTATACTACAGAAGTTCCTTACAAATCCACATCCGTCTGAATGAAACACAATCTGTCAAACATAAAACAAAATAGTTGTAAGAAACTTCAAAAGAATACGAATAACAAGTAGATTACCCCCTTATAACAAAGAAGACCATGAGTAACAACGAGAAGAAATAAATAATGAGGCCATCAATCATCACCTGTATGCATGATATACTGTCATGGAGTGATGAATGACTAAAGCATGTACGTTTAACAGTTAAAAAAATCAATAAATAGAAGAGTGCACAAAATAATCTAGTTAATAAAACATCATCCACGCTGAATAAGACTGTCCCAATAAATTTACATAGTACAGTCTGACTAGACACTGCATAAGACGGTCCCAATAAATTTACATAGTACAGTCTGACTAAACTGGCAGTCTGTCTATGTATCACTTTGTAAGTGGCAAACTTTGCTGATAGAGTTGAGCAAAAAAACTAAATCTCTACCCTGTCACATTGAATTTGAACAGTCATCTGATAATCCATTCAAATTTTGAACAATATTCAAACAACACACAACAGAAAAGAGCATAAACAGAAATTAAATTCGAAACCTATGAACAATCCATAAGCCATAGATGTATAAAAAGGAAGAAAAAGGTTAGAAAATGAAATGAAATGTAACAGATGATAATCAGAGTTTTTGCAAGCTACAGATTTTTTTTATCAAAAAGCACAACCATTAATTTCACATTCTACTGTGAAGGTTACATACATTAAACACATATCCCAAAGAATTAATATCTTTATTTTCTATAAATATAGAAATGTAAGTCTTTAGTCCCTAAAAATACAGCCATAATTTTGTGGTTCATTATATATATTGAAACAGAGACCAGGCATGACACATTTGCCAAACCGAGGGACGAAAAGGATGTGATCTTATTTTGAGGGGCTAAAGACGAACATTCCCTTCTTTGAAGAAACAAACAGCATGATTAACCACATGCCAAAAATAACATTTAAGTGATCATCAGTACCTTGTGCAAAGAAGATAAAAACGTATTAACAGATTAGGATGCAAAAAGAAAAAAAAGTAAGACAAACACCTCTTTCTCGACAGTGGAAGAAACTCTAGCAGAACCAGAGAGGCCAGCCCGAATTTTCTGAACTGACTGACCTATAAGCTGAAACAATTGCAAAATAGGCATCAGGCTTCGCTTAAACTTAAGCATGAATCCATGGATCAACCCAAACACATTCAAATTAAAAATTCATCAAAAGCGTTTACAAAGATTCAGCTCTTACCCGAGGAGACGGGCTGCCAGAAGCAACCCTTCGCCTTACCACACCAAACATGATTATGCTATCAGAAATATCTTCTTCTTCCGGAATTCAAACCTAATTCGACAAATACCAAATCCAAAAAACAAAACCATAAAAATCATCGGAGTAATCTGAAAAATACATGCATCATAACATATCGCATTACGTTTCACAAAGCAGCAGTAACAATACACCTATTGCGATGGATTCTTCCGATTGAACGTTCCAGATTCAGATTTGAGAAATTGCGGTGCAGAACAATAGAATGCTAGTTTCGAAACAAAGAAATGGAAAAGGCACAGCGAAAGATTGAAGAAGAGAGAGTGAAAAGAAAAGTGTGGAACCTGAACAGCGAAACGCAAGAAGGAAGGTAGGGTTGACGATGGAACGGAGATCGCCGCCAACAAGTTCTGAAGAAAAATATTATACTATTCTCCCTCTATGATTCTCTATAATTGTATTTCTAATTTCTTATGTCAAATTTCCCTAATTCTTTCTTATTATTGCCCTGAAATTTGGGAATTTATCATGTCAAGTATACAGGTGTTTAAATATTGTTTTTCTTCATCACCTTTCACAATTTATATTCAATTTATGATGGTCAAAATTTTGTATCAATCAAATCAATTTATGATTTTATTCAAAATTAATAAAATAATACTTTTTTAATCAAACTAATTCTTTTTTTCTTTTTAAGATAAAAGTGAGTTAGATGAAGTTAAAGTTTATTTATAATTATATTTTTTAAAATGAAATTAATAAAAATCAATTACGTCATTGAAAAATTAGTAAAAAATATGTGGTTTCACTGTCCAAACTATATTTTTTTTTTGTGATTTAAAAAAAATAGAAAAAATTGTGTGATTTAAAACTATGTGTCCTTATGGTTTCAAAAATTTAGTTTCCTTCAAACTCATAATTTTAAGCCTTGTCATAGCCTAATTAAATATCAATGTAAGAGTTATTTTGTGCAAAGGAAATAAATAAATTTCCTAATTATGTATTTACTTATATAA
>Ga0123341_1001717_pt1 | contig 17029 bp, 9 predicted proteins | sample Turbeapinknodule_FD_89959 | JGI IMG/M metagenome (GOLD analysis project Ga0123341, IMG submission 89959) | Root nodule microbial communities of legume samples collected from Mexico - Turtle bean Mexico pink nodule | ecosystem: Host-associated > Plants > Roots > Nodule | place: Mexico: Nepantla...
AAAATAAAATAATATTAAAAATATTAAAATAATAATATTAAAATTATAATATAATTTTATAAAAATATATGAGTTTTCAATCAATTATTATCATTGTTTAGTTGGTGAAGAAAAAAAATAGAGGCCGCCAAAAACGGTGTATGGTGAAGCTTCGCTGTTTGCGTCCATTGCTTTGCGTTTCGTGTCGTTTATACCCTTCTTTTGTCGTTTTCATCGATAACAATTCACAATTCGCTTGTTCCCATTCACCAATTTATCGTTCATTCTCCCAAACAGAACCTTCAGATACAGAGAGAATCATGGTATGGGCAGCGTTGTGATTTGGTGGAGAAGAGAATAACAGCACGACACTTGTGCCTCGAAATTAGGATTGGATTTACCTTCTCTCTCTCCCTCTCAAAATTATACATATGGCAACGCCTTCCATGATTCACGCGCGCTGTGCTTACTCGCCCAGAATTTGCAATCGCAACAACAAATCTTCTTCGCAACAAGCCCCCGTAGCTTCGTCGTCGTCGTCGTCCTCCTCCTCTTCCTCCTCCGCTTCCAATTCTAATTTCTCTCTCTCTTCTGGTAATTTTCATCACTTCTCAATCCCTATCCCCAAATTTTATTTTCTAGCACCCATTTCATTGCGCTTTTCTTACTGTTCCAACAATTAAGAGCTTTTGTTTCGTCTCATAGGCCAATTATACATCCAGCCTTCGTCATTTTGGATTTTTCATTATCATATTTGAGTATCTCTAGTTCTGGAGCCTCGGTGAAGCTTTAAATTTAAGATCTAGATTTTAAAGGCACTACTATGGTTTTAGAATGAAACAAATATTTAATTATATATTTTTTAAGTTATAAAAAATTCAAATTTTAATAAAATTACTAAAATTTAATTCTTATAAAATCTTATCATTAAAATAGAATTAAGTGAGCTTTAAAAATTATATAAACTAAAAGTAAAGTTGTACTTTATGAGAAGAATGGGGTCCACCCTTCCACTCACTGGAAAGAAAAAGGAGTGTAAAATTAAGGTAGTCATATATTGGCCCAGGTTTGTACAATTGGGCTAGAATGTGGGGTGGGCCTGGTACTGGCCCAACAGATGGTTCACCTTCCTTGATTGCTTGATCTTGCGTACTTTTCTACCAGTGGATCAATGGGAAATTGTGAAGTGATTAGAAGATCAGTTTATTTTCTACTGATTTTATATTTTAGTACTTGACAGCTGGCTTGTTGGTAGTCTTGCATTGCATTGAATGTTTTTGTTGTTTATCAAGTTCTACTAACCGTTAGAAATTTAAGTAAGAATTGAAAGTTACAGAGAAAGAGAAATAGACAGAAAGCCATTCATCGTCTTGATGATTAGGATTGAAATTCTCTTAGAATCTTTCTTTGTTAATCCTATAGGACTCTGAGACAGAAGTAACCACGGGTAAGAATACCCATGCTAATACCAAAGTAGAGATTTTTCACTGAAACCAAACACAAGTGTGTGAAAATCTTGGTGATAAAGACCATTAATACCCCTTGAGTTACGTATGCTTATTGATAAAAAAACCTATACAAACTTAAAACCCTGCTAAACTAGACGTATGCAATCAACTCTATGTTCCTATATCTCTTTGTCTTGAAGTTCATTAGCTCCATTCAACCAAGCATTCCCTAGGTAGATAGTGTGGGTGATTTTCTGCCATAGACCAGTTCAAATTAAATGCAACTTGCAGCACTTTGAGAGTTGATATTATACCGGTACTCAACCAATGCAACGAATCTTCCTACTGCTTTTGCTACTCACTAGCAAAATGGCACAAGTCTCTAATACCTTATGTAATTCTTCAGTTTGCACTTCTGTTTTAGGGTGATGTGTTTAGATCATTTGAAGAGCAGTACCCTCCATTTAGGCAAAAAAAATTCAGATCAGAACTTGCTTAAAATGTTGGATCCCCATCTCGTACCATGGAGCTTGGCACTCAATGGAAATGAACAACTAAGCCACCCTTTGAATGAAAAGGGATGTTTCACTTGGACAGTCTGTCCAAAACAACTAGGTTTGTCTTGTGATAAAATCCATCCCCACATCATCCGATTATAGCCTTTGGTTTGGTATAGGTAAAGTTTGAGAAGTAGACCTGTTTGAGACTTGTAGAATTTGGATCAGAAAACTCTAAATGGAAGGAAATCTCAAATAGAAAAAATAAGAATTCTGTATAGAACTTGCAATGTACAAGAGTTTACAGATACTAGCACTTCGAGGGTCCAGGAACCTCCCACTACAGTACTCTTTTTTTTTCTGTGTACACCCTCCCCCCTCCAAGATCCGAAAACGCACATACATACATACATATATATATATATATATATACACGGCTTCCCAACACAACAACTATATATAACCACTAACAGATTTATGAACTACTTGAATTAAATCAGTTAGTTGTATTTCTTTCTTCCTTATTTCTTCTTTCATAGACCTTCGTAATAGGAGGTCGTGTCCTAACAATACCCGACCCATCAAGGGTCATCCTGTGCTCAAGGTGGAATTGTGGAAATCTTCAGCAATTACAGAAACTTCCTCCCAGCTGCTTTCAAATTTTGATAGCTGCTTCCATTTGACCAGAATCTCTTGCTGGCCTCCCTCATTGATTATGCAGTCCAACATGGCTTCCAGAAACAAATTCAACTCAAGACCTTCTGTTAGTCCTCCCGGCAGGGGTTGAGACTTTAATGTAAGATGTATAACCTTCTTTGAAAGAGCCACATGAAAAACTGGATGAATCTTAGAATAAAGTGGCAATCCAACTGATACTTCACAACTCCAATCTTTGCTAGCATCTTGTAAGGACCATAATTTGGATGGACTGTTGTTCCACACAAAACTTTTTGAAATTTTTTGTATAACTGAGGGTCCCTCTAAATTTCCTTCTTCCAATCATGCCATTCTTCGGGTTTTTCCATTGATAAAGCAGCAAAGGAAGGAAGGACATGACAAAGCAACAGCTCTAACACAAAAGGCTTTCTGAAATCTGGAACAGCCAAAATAGGTAAAGTTGAGATGGTCGTTTTTAATTGTTCAAAAGCTCTTTCTGCTGCATCATCCTAATGAAAAACATTCTTCTTTAGCAACAAATTGAGGGGTTTGGCTAGCTTACCATAATCTTTCACAAAGCGACTGTAATACCCAGTAAAGCCTAGGAATCCTCTCAATCCTTTTATGTTTTTCGGTACTGGCCACAACAACATAGCTTCCAATTTCTTTGGGTCATCTGCAACACCTTCCACAGAGTTAATGTGTCCCAGGTATTCCAAACTTGGCTGCCCAAAAATGCATTTCTTCTTATTTACTCTCAGATCATGTTGGGCTAAACATCTAGAACTACCCTTAAGTGTTGCAAATTCTCTTCTTTTTGATGCTAAAAATGAAAATGTCATCAAAGAAAATAAACACAATTTTTGTGTGAAAAGGTTTTAATACCTCATTCATAAAAGATTAGAATGTGGTGAAAACCTTGTGCATGGGGCATCGTTTTTTACAATTATTTTCTTGGCTTGCGTTCTCTGTCCTCTTTCTTTTTCACTCTTTAGTTTTGTTCTTTATTATGTAAAAGGCCGTTGTTGGAATTGTAGGGTTTATCTAGGAAGGAGAAAAAAGAGAGAAAGTTGGTTGTGCATACTTGTTTACTAGATGAATAAGTTTGATAGATGTGATAAAGGACTACAACCTAATACTCGTATTACTAATGATTAGGTGCAAGTACTAATACTGATGTAAGCCTATAAACACTAAGATCAATAACCCTACTGACAGTACTAATGTTGGTGCAATATAGCTTAATGTATATTAAGGCTGATAGATGAACTTTTGCAGGTATAAATATTGGACAGAGGCACCAAAGCCTTAATGCTCATGCTATGAGTACCGTCACTCATGGTAATTCTATTTCTAGCATAGGGAATTTGAAGAATGACCCTGATCACCTCCTTGTTCTTGTCCATGGTATCTTGGCTAGGTATATGATATATTTAGATTGTGATAATATATATAAACTTGTTCAAATTATTTGTGTTAAAATATGACTGAAGCTTGTCTGGATATATGAATGTGAAGTTAATGTGCTTAATGCTTTTACAATTAATTACTAGTAGGAAAGGATTATTGTTTTCATCCCGTTTATGATTCATCAGTACTTTTCCAGATTTCATGTCAATTATATAAATCTGATTAAATTTAAATGTCTATTTATAATTTACAGCTAATCAAGTTTGTAATAAAATATCAAGTAATCAGCTGTGCAAATTTGGGCAAATCTCTGCTAATAAATATTATAGAGAAATTATAGGGGAATCAATAAGGAAGTAATAAACAAGGAATTTAGGTCTATTGGCATCCCCTTCAAATTGATGCTAGTGGATTGAAGCATCAATGCCAACCAGAAAACAAGGGCTTCTTAGTAAAGACATCATAGGGACAATCAACCTTAATTTTCCTTGCTACATCCATAAAACACGAGATCGGCAGGAAGTTGGATAATACTAGTATTGTTAGCATGATGAGGAGTGTGCCCTCATGTTGAGCAAAACCAAGTTCTCCGAATAATCCACGAAGCCAGACAATTTCAGAACAAGTAGAAGACATAGTCTAATATTCAGACTCAGGAGAGGATTTAGAAACTCAAGGTTCTTTCTTACTCTTCTTAGTAATAGGAGCATGCCCAAGAAATATAGACCAACCAAAATCTAAACAGTGATTATTCAATTAGCCTAGTTGGCATCATTGTAAGGAATCAATTGAACGGGAGATGCATGAGGGAAGTAAAGACCTTGACTATACCTTGTAAGTACCTAATTATTCACCAAACAACAACCAAATGAACAAACACAGTCAGTGATTGCATAAATCTACTAACTTGTTGAACAAGCAAGATCATGACAAGTAACACTCAAATAATTGAGGTTGCCAACCAATTGATGATATGGAAAAGGATAAGCTGAAGGTTCTTTAAGTGTTAAAAAGAGAGACCAGGCTCTAGGAAAAACCTAAAGCTCTAATACCATATTAGAAAGTGAGTTTAAGCCTAACTCATTCTCACAAAACCGACTTATAAGGTAAGGTTTGCACCCCGTTTATATATTATAATTTGGCTTTATTCCTAGTCGATGTGAGATTTTCAACATACATCCCTTTCGCGGAATTAGATATTTGTGGGTAGTTCAACAAGAGCCCAAAAGTAGTGACATGATAGCCCCAATGAACTTGATATTAGAAAGTGAGTTAAAGTTTAACTATTCTCACAAAATCGGCTTGTAAGATGAGATTTGTTTCGACTTATATTATAAATTGGATTTATTTATAGTCGATGTAATATCTTTAACACTACCCCTCACGTCGAATTAGATATTTGTAGGTGGTTCAATCGGAGCCCGATAGTGGTGGCACAAAAGTCCCAATGAACTTAACTATGATACACTCTGAATAGCTCTGATACCATATGAAAAAATGTGTAGGAACTAAGCAATAATTATGAAATTATTTTTCTTGATATAAAAAAGAAACAATACATTGGTATTTAAGGGAAAAACAAAATTCTAATAAAGGAATAAATCTCCAATCTATTTATTATCCAATCAATCTATATTTATTGTAGAGTAAATGTGCAATATTTACACTCATATTTCAACAGTAAATATTGTAGATAAATTATAGGAAAACAACAAGGAAGAAATAACTCAGGGATTTAGTTAATCCCATTGATAAGTTTCACTACAAAATTTGGGCCAATGAACACTTTCTTTTTATTGGTCATTTGAATGTTGCTCAATTGTTTGGTCTTATACAAAGTTGTACTCATGTTTTTTTATTGATATAGCACAGGGGACTGGACTTATGCAGAAGCAGAGTTGAAAAGGCGCCTTGGAAAAAACTATTTAATTTATGGTCTGTGCATCTTTTTAACTTTGGTTCTCTACGTTATTTTGCATTGTGCTCCTCTATTCCCATAAATTGTCATGCAGTTGAAATAAAATCAATGGCGGATACACCCTTATGTGTGTATTTTACATACAAGTTTACTTTAGAAGAGCTTTTTCTTTCTCCCATTACGTAATGTTTGATCATTGAACCAGAGTGTTCCTAGTCTCTTTAAATTCAATGTGACTTTTGGAATGTTTGATCAAGAAATTACTCAAATATCTCATATTTTCATTTTGAATATGATAGACAGTCTATGTGTCATGCACAGAAATGAAATTGATCAAAACATGAGAACAATTGTGAAATTTTTTAATGATATATGTTGGAGGCAACTTAGATACCTTAGCCAACTCAAAAATGATATATACTTTACAAGTTTGAGTAAACTTGCAAATTAAACTCACACACTAGACTGTTCTTTCCACCTTTGTCTAGCTAATGCTGGAAAAAAAATACTATTTGTATAATTTGGAAAGTAAGCTCTTAATGCTTAATAATGACTTTTTTACATGTGGATATTTTCTATCCATGGATTTAAAACTATTTGTCCGATTATAATAGTACACACAGTCACACACACATGTGTGTGTCTATATATATATATATATATATATATATATATTATTTATTTATTTGCTTAGGAACAATTCATACCAATTATTTGTTGTTTGCAGTTAGTTCATCAAATACTTACACTAAGACATTTACTGGGATTGGTGGAGCTGGAAAGCGATTAGCTGATGAAGTAAGCCCCGAGATATGCAAACTTAGAAGTTTGGACACAAAATTTAAGTTCAGATAGCTTTGTTTTCTCTTGAATAATTTCATGTTGAAAGATTATTGCCTATCATAAAACAGGTTTTGCAAGTTGTTAAAAAGACGAAGAGCCTGAAAAGAATTTCCTTTCTATCCCATTCTTTGGGAGGCTTGTTTGCTAGATATGCAATTGCTGTTCTTTATTCACCTGATACCTATAGTAGAGACCAACCTGGTGATCTAGCAAACAACATGACAGAATATTTCCAGGAAACAAACTTTTCCAAAGGAGGGTTAATTGCTGGGTTGGAGCCAATCAATTTTATAACTTTAGCAACTCCACATCTTGGTGTAAGAGGAAAGAATCAGGTTTGTTCAGGACAATATAATTTTTTGTGATGTGTTTTCTTTTTGGTATATTTTGTCTTCTATTTGAAACATCCATATATCAGACTTGTTTTACTTTTTTAAAACTTAAAATTGTCTTCTTGTTCCCTGTGTTGAAATTATGAGTTTAATGATAGAGGGAGGAAGATAAAAGAGAATGAAACACTGAATTGATATTAAGTATTAACTAAGATATTCATATTACAATGTACTGATGTGTTTGATATGTCCATAAAACTTTAAGTACTAACTCTTATTTATACTAATCATAATCCTAGCTAATTCGGTGAACAAATCATGATGAGATAAGGAAGTATGTTGTTAACTAATATTTAAAAGATAACGAGGAAATGGGTAAGCTAATCTTAGAAAATAATGTAAGTTATGATAATATATAATTGGATATTTTCAAATATTCTAACACTCTTCCTCAAGCTAAAGCTTATAAGCTTTCGGCTTGATAAAAATAAATGCCTTTCTTTTGTTCCATTGTTATGGCTTCCCCATCAGATTGTGATTGAGAAAAAAGCTAGGGCCAAATTTGGACAAAAGTTGAGGATAGATTGAGTGGGACAAACTCACAGGACCAGGGCAAGTATGTAGGACTGTCAAGCTGAAAGCTGAATCTTTAGAACTATTATGGGATCAAGGATGATTCATTGAGATTCCCATGAGGCCAAAGTACATTGGGGACAAACTAGGTCAAACTGTGTATGGGAAAAGACAAGATCAGACACCTTTCACCTTTTCACCCATCAAAGCAATTATCCCATGTTGTTGAATGCAAATCAAGCACGGAACAACCGTGGTATGGTACACATAGATAAGCAAAAGAAAAAAGTCAACTAATGGGAAGATTTATAAGAATCCAATTTTTTCAACTGGCCTTGATGCATTAATTGTAACTGTAGTCAACTAAGATGCGCAATTTAATGATACCCTTACAAGGAAAAACCCAAGCTTTTACTTCTATTGCTTGTGGATAGGAAGAAAATGTAGTTTCCTTGATGCCAAACACATAGCAAGATGCAATTGGTGATAGAACATGGTGAATGGACAATAGTGAGTGGCTTTCTCACTCGTAGAATTTTCCAATTTGGGGTTGGACCTAATTCAACCCTGAAAGTCATTTCATGAGGTTTGAGTTTCCTTCCACTTGTATAGATAAATATCACTAGTTAATGTACTATTTCCAACACACACCTTTAACAACAAAGAGTGAGCATTTGAACGTCAAAGTTGCAGGATTAGAAACAGGTTGATAGGTCCACAACAATTGTTAAGATGAATTTTTTTATTGTTTTAGAATTTGAATATAGGTTTAACTCAACCATACAAGTTAACTAATGTTTTGGCAGGGACCTATTCTCACCAAAGTACTCAAGGATATTTTAATTTGTATGTTTGAATATTATGTATTGTCTTTTGTATTTTGAAGGTCGAATTAAATTAAACTACCCATTTTGCTGCAGTACCATTTTCTATTCATTTGAGTACTGTAAAAATTCTATATAAACATTTTGGATTTTGTTTTAATTTTTATAAAGGGATGCAGCCTTTGAAGAAATGTTTTAATAGAAAGAGTGGAGAGAGGAGAGAGTGAATAGCTTTTCTTTTGATAGAAGTTCTGATGGAGAGAACACTAGAATAAGATTTCCATTATCCATGAACAGGCCCTAATAAAATTTCAATTTTACTAGAGAAACTTATATATTCCAGTCATGAAAACGATTATTAGAAAATAATGCTAATAAACGGAATTGTAAGTCAAATGGATGAAACTGAATGAATTGAATATCTAAACCATCCTTCTCCCAAACCTGTTTATATATCTCTTGTAGATGCAAGTCAAATTTTCAGGCCATAAGAGTTTTTGACTGTTTACTGTGCATATTTTTCAGCTTCCATTTCTGTTGGGTGTCCCAATCCTAGAAAAGCTAGCTGCTCCCATAGCTCCTTTTTTTGTTGGTAAAACAGGTAGCCAGTTGTTCCTAACTGATGGTAAACCTGACAAACCACCTCTTCTATTGAGAATGGCTTCTGATTGTGATGATGGAAAGTTTCTGTAAGTAAAGGAATATATTTGTACTAGTTTATATTCCCCTTTTTCAATTAAGTAATCTAATACTAGATTTAATATTAATGTAGGTCTGCACTTGGAGCATTTAGATGTCGCATCATTTATGCTAATGTTTCATACGATCGTATCCTCTCAGTATGTTTTCTGTTTTACAACCATCTAGGCATATCAATAACTCATGGTTCATTTCTCCTCAATTGTGGTAATTTCTTCAACTTTATATAGATATGGTTGGGTGGCGCACTTCCTCTATAAGGAGGGAAACTCAGCTCAGTAAGGTGAATATTGATGATTTACCCATTTGGGTGGTCATATTTTGTTGGTTATTGATCTCGTAACATATGTAAGTTTAAAGATTAATAATTTATACTTAGATTACGACTAAATTATAATCAATCTTGTTGGATGCTTAGAATTATACTTAACATCCTTTATGTGTTTATGTCTGGCATTTGTAATCTATTTTCCCGTCTTAACTATTAGATTTATCACTTAAATGTAAGTAGTAATTTAAATTCTACACTTGCAATAAATAAGTAATGAAAATAATAGAAGTATAAAATATATTATTATTATTATTATTTGACTACTTTGTGTACTAGAACTGTTAGAGCATCAAACTTCCATTCCCCTCTCCTCCCAATAATAATAATAACAACAACAGTTAAGAATAATAATAATGTATTAGATTCATCATGATCATCAATGTTTAAGTGGGCCATTGCGGAAAAATAAATAACTACGTAAAATTTGACTCCAGAGTTAAGTATCCCATCAAAATTGACTTTTTTAATTTTGTAGTTCTTTGAAAAACATTCACTTACTACCGTACTCCACTCGAAGAACTTCACTCGTTTGACTATCTTCAGTTCTTCACATTTTCAATCATCAGGGTGTTTATATAATTTACACAGTATTAACTCAGTTCATTAGTGGCCTAATTTCTACTGCCCCTTCATAATTTCTTAATTAGAAATTCCAATTGGAGTTCCCTGTCACTGCAGAGTCACAGCCTGTCAGCAAAAGATGAAAGCATGTGTTCAGAAATGGGGATATAGCACTGGTTCTTATTTGATCTGTATTAGTTAATTGATGCCATACTGGTATTATTGATTGTCTATATTTGAAATGAATAACATAAAATAAAATTGATCGATATACTGCAAGCTAAAATGTTGCAAGTGGTGTTAATTCTGGCATCCGAGTTTAGTGTTAGCTTCCGTGTTGCAAATGTGGAAAAGGAACTATAGATGTTGGGTAGGGGAAAATGTTGTAATCCTTTTTTTTTGTGTGTGTGGGTTCTATTTTAAAAAGTTGAAGGAGTAATTGTTTAATATATGAAAAGGGAAATCTTGAATTGTGAAAGAATGTGAATATCTTTCTACGGTACTAACATTTTCTATTGTGTTGGCAGCCTTCGCGCCAATCTTTAGATGGATACAAACACGTAGTTGATGTGGAATATTGTTCCCCAGTTCCTTCTGATGGCCCTAAATTTTCTCCGAAAGCAGTCAAAGCAAAGGAGGCCGCACAAAATGCTCCCAGTACACATAGTACTGTGGAATATCACGAAATTGTAGAAGGTGAACACTTTTTCCCCAAAATAACTGAAGATGTATCAATTATCTTCAGTATGGATGTTCCGCTAAAGCCACTAATCTTGTTAACAGATGAGATGATTCGGGGATTACAACTGTTGGGATGGAAAAAAGTTGATGTCAGCTTTCACACAGCATTCTGGCCGTTCTTTGCTCATAACAACATTCATGTACTTCATCCATTTAATATGTCGGATGATGGTGGTATCATTAATACAGAGTTTCTAACACGAGTGGTTGTCTGATTTCAGGTGAAAAACGAATGGCTTCACAATGCTGGTGTAGGAGTAATTGCTCATGTGGCTGACAGCTTAAAACAGCAAGAAGCATCATCAGTATTGTCTGCTAGCTTGTGACTAGAGAGTATGTAATTTCATTTTTCTGGGACGTCTAACTTCACAATACTAGCTGAGAAAAATTCTTACTATAGTAGTTAGTCATTAATAGAATTACAATATTTTATTACTTGCATATTTCATATAAACATATAGTAGTTCTTACTTAACAGCGATAATGCAACTTAATAGAATGATAAATTATCATACCAATGAAAACAATATGGTTTGTGGTTTGTGTGTAACATGCCTGGCATAGCAAGAACTATTATTGGCATTTGTAAGAAGAGTACACAATTGACAATTTGAGTTTCTACATATTGGGAAATGATCTACGCGAATTGTTTTGTCCTTGTTATATGTTACAACTTACACTTGACATTGACATGGCTCTTAAGCTGTGTGTCTTGCACTTAACTTGGGGGTGTTGTAATTGTCTCTGAATGCCAACTTTAACTTAAAATCTCCGCTTTATATTAAAAAAAAAATTGGTTGGATGGGGTGAGGGAAGAGATTTTTATTGAAATTGCTTTTTTAGTTCAACAAAAATGTGCTGAGTGGAATAAGTTAAAATCTCGGCTTTATATTAAAACAGCTTTTTGGTTAGAAGGTGGAATGGATGAGAGGGAATAGATTTTTATAGAAATAGCTTTTTGGTTCAAAAATACTATGGGTGGAATAAGGGTTTCCAAGTACACGCAGGATTATGTGGTATCTTCTTGTTTAAAACAATAATAGTGTACTTGACAGAAACTAACACCCAGTTTTTCTATTGCAGTCTCAACTTTCTGATACATTGTTCGAGACAAAAGGAAGGTAAAAATGAAGGTTGTTTTGGTTGATCAAATGACTTTGGGGAAGTAATAACAATCTGTAGTCTCTTTATTCTGGTGCGTGCTTGGTATATTGGGAATCACTCTCAACTAGAGACGTGTTCCTGTGCGGAGAATGATAATAAATTAATAATAGAAATCACAATGCTTAATATTTGCCCGTTTCATTCTTGAAAATGCTTTCAAATTTGGATAGTATCTAACATTTTTTATTTTTCTTTTTGTTATTAGCAGATGTTTCATGTTCTTGTTGCCTGGCCTACTGGTGCTAGTTCGGACCTTGTCTAAGTTGCAGCACAATAAAGTTACTTCAAAGTCTCCACAATCCCTAATTGTATTTTGCATGATTAAAAAAATGTGTCTTTATTAAGTGCAGAAGTTCATAAATAAACACTTCTTAACAAGGATCAAGCTGTATTTAAGAATTTATAAGCATATTAAGCAAAAGAAAATATCACAAATAAATTCAATCTTATTATGACTTTACTTAAAGTGTCCATAGACAACATTAAAAGCTCGAATTAATTAACAAGGAGTTTAAGAAGACTAAGACAACATTAAGAACAAATTGAATCACGCGTTAAAACATAAGAAAAGAAAGGAAATAGAATAGTATTGGCAAAAACACAAACGAAAGTGAACTAGAATTGAAACAAAACAAGAACAAGGATGAAGAAGACCTATGAAGATGGAAGAAGTACGCCACTTGAAGAAGGTATTGACAAAACAGAATTAGTTGCTCTGTTACATAGTATAGTTTGTTAAGTTTTCCTTTCTTTTTTCTATATAAAGTTTTGTATCATTTTTATGTGACCAATATTGAAGAAAATACACACCCTTTCTAGTACCAGTATGTATTAGATTAATTTTTTTTTCACCTTTCATCATTCTCTAACTTTACATATTGATCATTGTCCACAATTATTACAATTGGAGCATGAAAATATGCTCTCTCTTCCAATAATAAAATAAATTTATCAATGACAACATTCTTCAACGTGTAAAAAACAATTATTTATATGATTTTTGAGAGCATTGTAACAATATGATTGTTTCTTGGATCACCTACACGTATTCTCCTTATATTTTTCAAAGTATAATTTGTATTGATAATGTAGGGGAGTTGTAATGGCCTCATTGTCAACTACAACAAGTATACAAAGCAAGGGAAAGATAATTATTTTCAAGAAAAAAATAGAAATCGATCCATAATAAACTAAAATATTACGCACGAACGCAACAAAACCAATCAACTTGGTGAAAATCCATAATGTGTTCTTGTTTCTCCACCTATTATAATTGGACTAGAATAAAATCAAGTTTACCAATGATAATATCCTTTAATCTATAGAAATAATTATTTATACAATTTTTGGAAGTACTGTAACAATATGTTGTTTCTTGAATCACCCGTACTCTTTCTTGTCACATTTCCTAGAGTATAATTTGTATTGGTTATGCAAGGAGTTTTGCATCTTGAAGAAAAATTTACTAAAACAATCACTTTGATGTGTCGAATATTTTCAAGGGATTCACCCCATATGAAAAGTGATGAATCTTTACTCACTTTTTTTACTCACATGGAAATTTTATGGGATAAACTTTTTAGACATGCACTGAATTGCACATCCTACAACCTTAATTAATCGCTCAAATAGTACAAAGACATAACATTTTATCTATTTTTCAAAAGGTCTCAATAATTCTTACCATGTTACTCAAACCTAAAATCTTGTAATGGAACATTTACCTTCATTGTGAAGTTTTTCTTTGGTTCTTCAATAAGAAAGGTCTCAACCCAATAATTTAACTATTGATTCTACTATTTTTGTTGTTAACTCCAACAAATATACAACGCAAGATAGAGGTAAGTCTTTTCAAAGAAGATGTAGAGATCAATCAAACAATAAGGTACAAATGTTATGCACATATTGCAATATATCAATCACACCATTGAAGAAAATACATACGACATTTAATCTTCTCAACACCAATAGATGGATGTGACTTCATCTTATCATGATAAGCCAAGATAGAATTGATATTTGTCTCTTAAAAGTTAAAGATAAGATCCAAAATAAGTAGCCAGTCATAAACTTAAATTTGCATATATCTTCGAAGGTGATTTACAATGGGTGAGGATGACTATTTATAACATCGTCATCCGAATTTTCCTAACCTAATTGATATTGTAATTCATTCCTTATGACATGTAAATGTAGCTTTTAGGTCACATTAAACCTAGGTTGAAAATTTCAAATAAAAAAGGGAGGGAGATTTCAAAACTCAAAATTAAAAAAAAATAAAAAATCAAATCATGAAGGTTGGCTGAAAATGGGAAGTGTTTCTCATTGTTTGTCATCTCACTCTTGAACATTCTTTCCTCGTCAAAATTGATCCTCCTTGACCAAGTTTTGACTTTCCTATTTAGGTTTTACATGATATTTTATTCTTTTTGCACTTCTTTCACTCCTTACCTTGTTATTGGACACCTTAAGAAAGAGTATTCTAAACATTACTAATTACACCTACACTTACGTGAATCTAAATTCTATAAATTACAAGTTCAAAAAGTAAAAAAATAAAGAGAAAAATTATTTTGTAATAATAAAATGTGTTCACATGTTTCCTAAATATGATCACTCAATTTCTTCTTCATTCAATATTTTTTTTACCAAAATTTGTCATTTATACACTAGATCAAGCAACAAATTTATATTATATGTACTTAATAATTTAGATGTGCAAGTCTTTGTGTTAAATATGATAATTGTAGATTTGTAGTTGCTATTTAAAATTTCTTTTTATCTGTCTTTCTTTGAAAAAAATACTATCTTGTTTACAAATTTTAAGATGATATCAATCCTTATATAAATAATAATAATAGTAATGTAAGAAAGATAAATAATATATTAGTTTTCAATATATATATATATGAGAGAAATGTAAACACTACTAACTTCCAAGTTTTAACTCACATCACACAAGTGTTGTCTCATAAGGGTTTTGGAAAAAAGTTAAATATTTTGATTTTGGAAAAAAATGAAAAAATATTCTTTGAAAAATGTAAGAGAATTAGGATGGTAATAGGATTCTATTATTTAAAATTCAATCTACATCCAATCCGGATCTTAACAAATGGATTGGATTTCCATTTTAACTATATTAAATTTATTTAGATTTTTTAAAATTTATTATTAAATTCACTTTGTAAATTAGATTAAATTCATTTCAATTTCTACACAGGCTAATCTGACTAAACTTGAGTCTAAGTCAACTCGACTTGGACTTGGATCGACTCGACTAAATCTATACCTAGACCCACTCGACTAGATCTATACCTAGGTCGAATCGGGTCGACCTAGGCTCAGGCCGACTCGGCTCGACATCGCTCCAATTTGACTCGGTTCGAACTCGATCCGGATTGACTTGGCTTGACATCGGCCAGGATCAACTTGGCTCGACAACGACCAAAACCAACTCGAATCGACATGGGCATGAACCGACTCAACTTGATATGGGCACGGGCCGACTCAACTCGACATGGGCCCGGGTTGACTCGGCTCGGCTCGATATCGGCCTAGGCCGACTTGACTCATCATCGGTCCGGGTCGACTCGACTCAACATCAGCCCGGATCGACTCGACTCGACATCAGCCCGGGCCGACTTGGCTTGATATCGGCCCGGGGCGACTCGACTCGCATCGAACTAGGTCGTCTCGGCTTGCATCGAACCGGGCCGACTCGACTCGACATGGGCCCGAGTCTACTTGGCATGACATGGGTTCGGTGCTGACTCGACTGGACTTTTGCCCACACAACTCCACTTGGGGCAGGATTTACTTTGTTGGACTTTGGCCTTAACCGACTTTGCTTGACTTTTGCCTGGACCGACCCTTCTTAAGTTTGGCATAGACCGACTCGGCTCGACTTTGGTCTGGACCGAATCGGCTTGACTTTGGTCCAGGATGACTCGACTCGACATGGACTTAGGCTGACTTTGCTCAACCTGGACCCAGATTTACTCGGCTTAACCAATATCTAATTTATATCCATTTAAATGGATTAAACTTAAAATAAAAAATATAAATTTGAATTTGATATAAATCTAGTTAAATAGATTGAAAACAATATGAATTTAAATAATTACGCATTTGGATTTAGAAATTTAGATTTTTTTTCCTCCTAACATAAATACATCTAACACTATTTAAAAGTGGTCCATGATAAGGATGTTTGTCTCCACAATGAATAAATAACTAAGAAAAATAATGTTAATTTAAATTATTATAAAACGGATATTATCTTTTTTGTCAAGTAAAAAAGGAATCTTATTAATTTTTTCATTTAAGTTTTTACTTTTTTAGTAAAAAGATTTGAAATGATCTATCACATTATATAGGTTTGTCATTGTTATACACAAATTATACTATTTTTTTAAACCACTTTAAATTTAATTAGTATATTAAATTGATTGGTTGATTATTAAATTTAATGCACTAATTAACCATTCAACTGTTTTTATTTATTTTTTAAACAATACTTGAAATTTTTTGGAAATAATATTGGGTACAAAAACTCATCAAATCCTGTAATTTGAAAACTGTAGAAACCAAAATTTGAACAATAAAATCTTGGGACTTATGTCAACTTTGTGACAATATTTTAGTTCCATACTACTATCAACATTTTAGAATTACTTTATCATCTTCATTAAATATTAATTAGATGACTAATTAATTTTAAAAGTACGATATAACAAAACAAATTGAAAAGCAAAAAGGAAAATCTAACATGAAATTATGGTTCTTCAAATCAATAGTGCTTTCGCCTAACAAAGCCAAATCACCATAGACCCATCATACGAGTGTACACACATCGTTCGAGTTAGATTTGACCTCACTAATTATTATATAAATCAAAATACTTCAATATGGTTGGATTTGTGCAATTTTTTTTATCAAATTCAAATTGAATTAATCTGATTAATTATAAATTTATTTGGATTAGATTTGCAACTCACAAAGGTTAAAATTTGTTTTCAATTTTTCTAAAAAAGTTATAAATATAATGATAAT
>Ga0123341_1001722_pt1 | contig 17015 bp, 7 predicted proteins | sample Turbeapinknodule_FD_89959 | JGI IMG/M metagenome (GOLD analysis project Ga0123341, IMG submission 89959) | Root nodule microbial communities of legume samples collected from Mexico - Turtle bean Mexico pink nodule | ecosystem: Host-associated > Plants > Roots > Nodule | place: Mexico: Nepantla...
GTGCCATGCGCATGATTCCAAGAGTCACTAGAGGCGAAACTTAGTAAGACCAATTTTTAAAATTTAATTTAGTCTTAATTATATTTTCTTACAATGTGATTTTCTTAAAATTTAATTCAGTTTACCAATCTTAAAAAATACAACAAAATCATTTCTCTATTAAAATTAATGTCATTATTTTCAGAAATGATCAATAAATAAAATTCGTTAATGTTTATCTATTAATAATTACTGTCAATTAAGTTAATAAACATTACATTATTCCGTTTTTAAAAAATAAAAAAACTTTATTAATTATTTAATAAGAAGAGAATCAAATTAAATAAGTTTTTTATCGAAAAAAAAAAGAACATGGAATTAAGGTACTCAAATCCTTGTAAAAAACATAGTCAAGCAATTAGATCTTCTATCTATACAAATTAAACAAGTTATAGAATTAAAAGTTGTAGATTATGGTCTTGTAGTGATCAGTTACTACCCATAATAAGGACTTTGGTGTATTGTTATGTGTTTGATAAGTCAATTTCAAGATTGGGGTCTTAGACAGGGTTTTATTATAGCAACCGAACTTAGATAGTTGAGGATACGTTATATAAAGTGGGATGCAGTCTTTATGACGCTAACTTGGGGGCAAAGTTTCTAAATTCTCTGCTAAAAGGGAAGGAGAAAAAAATAAAGTTTTGAATACTTCTAGTATAAGAATGCTTTATTTTTAGGTAGAATATTTCGACGTGGTGAATGAGATGAAGATGTAAGTAGAGAAGAGACGAGAAAGAGTTGAGATACAACATTAGGAGCAAGAGGAGATGTGTAAGAAGAATAAACTTAAATGATATCTTTGATTAAAACAATACAATGCAAAGTTGTTGGAGGATACTTGAGAAGATTATGTCATGTGACTGTCAAAATTCTATAACCCAACCAGCACATGTCTTTTGATGATTTGTGGGTTTTTCACAAAGTAATGTTTTCTTTAGAAATTAATAAAAAAAATATGAAAATGGATAAGTCGTATTTTAGGATATGATTTTAGAGTGAAAGTCGTACTCCTTGAATAAGATTTTGGAATGAGTTTCACTCACTCGGAAGTTGTATCTTTGGGATATGACTCACCCATTTTCATAAAAACATATTTATCCAAAATCGTAATTTCCAAAAAAAAATACACTACTTTAGTGCAAAAACCTATTTTGTGAAAGGATCATGTGCGGTTCTTTTGCATAATTGTTAATTTAGCAGACTATGAAAAACATGTGCGAGATTAGATATCCTCTCATATTGAGGCGAGAAAGTCATGACAAGGGAAAATTAGGAAGATAAGAAAGATAACACTGATTTATAGAAACCATCCTGTCAAACTCAAGGAGTGGTAGGAGGCATTAATATTTTTGAACCTCGTTTATTAATCGACATTACCATACCCATGATAAAAGGCGAGACAAGACGAAGCTCCATTAACTCCCTTTAAATGTTTCGAAGAGAAATTGTAATAAGATGTGCAAGTAACAAGGTTATTAACTTTCTTGAAGAGACCCAACAAACAGCTAAGTCCTCGTCACAAGGCATGACACTAAAAAGTTGTCATACCTTGATTAAGCAAATTGTGAAGTTGATTAAAAAGGGAAGCTTCACAATGTATTGGAAGAGAGAGGTTGAGGGCGAGGAGAGTAAGAGTCCTAAGAGATGTTTGAAAAAGAAATGTCAATATTATGAAGATCACGAAACCTTAGTTCTCGGGGATTTTAACATTATCTCCTAAGGCTTTGTTGGAGGTGGGATGCTTAAGTGCGACACAAAAATGACATTCTTGAGAATTTATGAATTTAACATTTATAGAGACAATACATAACAAAACTCTTGTTTTTATCTTTTTAGATAAGGATCTATGGGACGTGGTACCACATAAAGATGACCTTATAGTGATATTTGTTGTAACAATGAGTCGCAATGTATATCGGGTACTGGTAGATTAAGGGAGTTTGGTTAATGTATTGTATTAGGATACATTCATAAAACTCAATATTTTGAAGAATGATTTCAAACCTTTTGATGTGCGTTAATAGGATTTTTAGGAGATCAAGTGGAAGTTTGAGACTATGCAGAAATACAAACAACCTTCGGTGTAAGGAAGTCAGTTAATACCTTGTTGGTCAAATATTTGGTCATAAACCCTCCATTTTCCTATAATATTCTATTGGGTCACCCATCTTTGAACATGTTAGAAGCAATGGTTTCCACTTGTCATCTCAAGATTTGTCCCATTTCCCAAGGTTATGCAAGGGTTAACAAATCAATATACAACTCACAAATATTAAGTATGCAAAACAAATGCAGCTACTTATTATCAGTATGAACCTCTTGGACGTAAATTCAAGGATAGTATTTAAAGAGAGGCTTAGTGACCTAAAATATGTCTAGTTAGCAGAGGAGAGAAAGTTTAGGGTTGGTTCCAATCTCAAACCTCGTCTTGAGGAGAGGCTAGTTCACCTTTTGAGGTCCAACAATCATACTTTCACATGGTTGACAAGAAACATGCCAGGGATAAACCATGATTTCTTATCCCATAGGTTAGCTTTAGACCCTTTGGCCAAGTCAATTATTCAATGTAGAAGGAAGTTCAAATAAGAAAAAAGGGAAATAATGAAGGAAGAAATAAAAAATTTGTGTGGAGCTAGTTTCATATGCAAAAAATCAATATCTGACCTAGCTATCCATTGTGATTATGGTTTTAAAACGTCAAGAAAAATTAAAAGTGTGTACTGACTTGGTCGAAGATAATGCAGATGACATTGTGATTAAATCAAAAGTGGAGAATATTATATAATCGAATTGGAGCTTTTAAACAATCAATAAGTACCAATTGAATTTGAACCCAAAAAAATGTGCCTTCGTAATGCGAGCATAATTTTTTTTGGGTTTTATGCTAACTTAAAGAGGAATCGAGACAAATCTAGAAAAGTGTTCAACCATAATCAATATGAAAAGTCTAACAATTGTAAAGGAAATTTAACAGTTAATATGTTAGTCAGTGGTCTTATCGCGTTTTTACAGCAACATGGGACAAAAGTTCCCCACTAGTAGAAAATACGTAATTTGCGACACCCTTTAAAGACAGTTCTTAAAGAATAGTCGTAATAAGAGAGGCGGTGACAGTTTCATGATTATGTGATTTTTTTTTATTTCACCTACTTCATTATTTGTTGCTCGACTTCTTTTTAAGTGTTTATCGTTTGTAGAATTTTTCGCTTACAATTTTGTTTATTCGGATTATTATCCTAAGAGTTAGTCAATGATATTTGACTCTTTTAAAATGACTTCTATGTTTTTTCAATTCTACTTACACCATTTCTTACGCATTGTTATTTGGCTTGGATTTTTTGTTATTAGTCTTGCATGCTTTGCTATTTGGCTTGCCAACAACTTCTTTTAAATGACTCCTAAGAGTTTCAATTCTACTTACACCATTTCTAGCTTTGTTATTCGACTTTCATGTTTTATTATTATTCTAGCATGTTTTTTTATTTGTCTCATAAACAACTCCTTTAATAATAACTAAATGTATATCGCCATTGTCGCCTTTCACCCATATGCCGTTTTAACATATTGACCATATTGTTATTTGGCACTTCATGAAATGAGTTAACTCGTATATTTAAAATTATTCATGTAATATAAATGGTTATCGATCCTAGTTGTCATTAAGATCGATATCGAGACGAACTAAGGTCGATATTGATCTTAGTTGTTGTTAAGACCAACCTCCAACCTAGCTTCGATGGTCATAGGTCAAGAGTTTGGGGATCTTCTACGTCACTGCAAGGGCTCTATGCTCGAGGGAACATCTAGATAGAATGTTGCAAATATTTGTCCCTCGCTATAATTGGTCCATCAAGTTATACCATTTTTCTGTATTGTTTCCTGAAGCGTGATGAAAATCACGACACGACCCTCATATGTGACCTGATTAGTTTTTCTTGGAAACTTGAGTTGCTTGACCACCTTCTCATCAACCATGATTTTCTTTTGAGAGCCCGTTTGAGAAGGGAAACCAGGTTTGTCTTCCTAAGGACGCTAGGTGATATAAGGGAAGTACCACCAATTAACACACTTAGAGGTTGAAGAATTATCCTTTCGTGTTCTCCAGTCTCGATAAACCTCTTTGGTTTTCATGTGAGGATGGTGTTGTGTTCCAAGTCTCTTTTGACTCATGATCTCATCAACTTCTGTGTGAGATATAGCTCTATTTCGAATCTCTGCCATTGACTTGGCCTTACACTGTATAATGGACTCATTGAAAGGATTAGGTTGGAGTCCCTTGATGAAAGCGTCAAAAAACATTTCTTCATTTGGTTGGTGGATGCATATGTTGATATCACAAAACTAATTGAGATAGTCTTTCAATGGTTCATTCTCCCTTTGTTTTACATAAAAAAAAAAAGATCTGCAATCCTTGGTAGTTTGACTTTGTTGGTTGCAAACTATTATACAAACATTTTGGAGAATACCGAAAGGAGGTCATCGTTTTGTCTAGTATTCTAGTGAACCATGACAAAGCAATCCATTTGAAGGTTCCAACAAACATCTTGCATTGAACTGCATAAGATCCTTTCGAAATCATCATTTCTGCTCAGAAGGCCTTGAGATTGTTTTCAGGGTCCTTTGATCCAAAAAACGGAGTGATCTTGGGGACCATGTACTGTGGAGGAACTAGTTTGTCCATGATTTCTTGGGAAAATGGTTGTGTATCTTATTCGGGCAATGTTGGACATGATTTTGTTTGTCCATGGTAGATGACTTGTTTACGTATCATCTTTTAGTGCTCCTTATTGGCCTTCTATATCTCTTTGTGAGATTTTAGGACCTCTTCCATATGTTGTTGGGATAGTTTTACTGATTTGAGAGACAAGAAGGTTCAAACACTATAAAAACGAGTTTGGATCTCTGAATTTAGAAAATTTATTTTAGAATTTCCTAAAATTTTGATAACAAAACATCATTTCTACATATTTAATATTTAATCAATTATAAATTCATCTCTAAATTCGAAATGATACAATATCTTTTTAACATTCAGAGTTAGAGTTGATTCTTTTATCAAATTAAAATATTTTTATTAAGATTATTTCGTTCATACTATTATCTTATCTAGAATTTACTAATTCTTATGAAACTTTATTTATAACACTTTCTTTATCGAAGTTTCTTTATTTTATCTTTCTATTTCTAATTGTAAATTGATTCCAATTCCTATCCATAAGTTTTAATTCTGTTGGAATTTATCACCTTTCAACAAATGAGACATTTTGGATCTCTTCGTTAAAATTCTTGAACAAATGGGGTTAGACATTTTGGATCTCTTATTAAAATTCTTGATTGATGACATCGACTATATTACTAAGTTGATTGAGACTAAACGAGTAGGATTCATTTTAGTAGAAAAACTCAAGCAATTCATTTGTAAATTCATTGTTCATAAGTATGGCGTGCATGAGGTGGTAGTGCTCGGTTACTACCCAATAACAAGGAATAACAAATGGACTTTGGTACATAGCAAGGGACATTGTTAGACTCCTAAGCCAAATCTTATTCTAATAATCAAGTTTAGATAATTGAGAGAGCATGATGAGCCATAACTAATATTTTGTTTCATTCAAATAGTTTGAAATGGGAAATTTCAAATGAGTCTTACTATTCGCAACTTTGGGCGAAATCAATTATGGTTTCTGAATATATTTGAATATGCAATTATATATTATTTCCATATTAAAATATTATCTTACAATTTTTAAAAAACAATGTCATTTATAGTTAAGTCGTGACATTAATAATTTGTGTACAAACTTTTTAAAATATTATTATAGTCAAAATTATGTTACTTGATTCTTAATTGGTTTAAATGGTATTATTAATTTCGCCTTTTTAGTTTTATTTTATCGTATTTCATGTACCGGCAAAAGTTGGAAAAATATCTCGTTAATTAACTATCCCAATTATCATTTAGGTTATTTTTATTGTAAAAGTAGTTTTAATTTTTTTAGTTTCATTGTTGTATATTCTGAATATATTTTTTAAAAAAAAATTTACTCTAATAAAAGAATATTACTACAATCATATTTTATTCAATGGTTGATATTTTTAAAATAGAGATATATTATTTTATTTTTATCATTCAGAAAAAAATCAATTTTAAATTTATATTATATCAAAATATTTTAATTAACATAAAATTTACAAGACCTGAACTTAAACTTATTACTTTAAATATAACCTAAAATGGAGATTTTCTTATTGATTGTCTTACAGAATATTGTGTCATAATTTTCCTTTTGAAGCAACCACCATTAATTAAGAGCCAAATACTTTGAATTCCATCTACATCAATGCTAATCAATGACGAGTGATGTTGTGATGAACAACTGGTGGATATGCACTGTGTTCTATCTTATTTCTGTAACTTTTTTCTTCTAATGGTTGACATTTGTGGCTTGTAAGACCCACATTTTTTTTACTTTAAAACTAATAACAATAATGCTAGTGGTAGGAAAATGACCGGTTCGGATTTTATACACAACTTTTTTTTATATAAAATTAATGAGAATATTTTTTAACAATAAATATCTAAGATTTTTATGGTCAAAATTTACCGATTTTCCTATCTATAAGAATTTCAGATACATTTAATAAAATGTAATTTATTGAGGTAAACGTCACATTTAATTTGATAGACACTAACAACATATCACACATTAGGTAAGTTTTATCCTATTTTTATTTCGTACCTTACTGATCTCTCTTAATATATTAGTCTATTTTAAGATAAAGTATATTTTCAATTGTGATTCTTGTAATAAAATCGGATTAAAATTCAAATCTTAATTTAGAGATTCAATAATTATATTACAATAATTATAGAAAAATATCAATTGGGTTTTATAGAGAATATTTATTTGTTAAGTTGTTTTCATCTACCTTTACCTCATATTTCTATCATAATGTGATATTTTAGTTTAGAACAAATCACACTAGTTTCTTCTTTGTTGAGATAATATTACATTTGTAGTCGTTTCTATTTTTGGCCCTACAAAATATCCCTTAAAATTCATAATGATAACTTATCATGTGATGCACAGATATCTCTTTAATGGTTTTGTCTTCTTCATTTTAACTAAACTAAAAGACAATAACATGTTTCTCAATCCGCATTGAAGAAAATCGAAAATCTTAAAATGATGTATCTATAACTTGGTTCCAATGTACTATATATAAATAATTTTAGGCATAAAAAACATTAAGCATAAAAAAGCATTAAACGAAAATGTGCAACTATATAAAAAGGCATTGACTTGGATTATTTAATTTATTTTTAGTTGGTATTCTCTTTAGGAAGAAAAAATAAATCAACAAAAGCTTAAGTATTTTAAAAGAAAATAAGTAGCTAAATTTTTGTAGAACAAAAGGAAAGAGTTTTTTATTATTTTTGTAAATGTAATAATTAAAAGAATTTTTTTTTAATTAATAGTAGAATCTGATCACAGAAATCAAACTCACACTATTAAAAAGTGAACTTTAAGTCTAACTCAATCTCATAATACCGGGGTGAGGTTTGCACTCACTTATATACTATGAATACTCTAATATCTATGAGATTTCTAACAGACACAAATGAAGAGGTTTGATTGGTTTGTTAAATTCAAAGAATTTATTGAAACCAACTTTATTAAATAAATAATAAGAAAAATTAGTTAAATGCTAAATAAAATCTTTAAACAACTCTTGTTTAAAAATTTGTTTTTTTATTTTTTATTTTTTATTTTAATGGATGATAAAGAAGAAAGCAATGTGAGTTTTGGATCAGTATTCAAGCTCAGCCAAATGAGTTTACCGAATTATCTTGACTCAAATTTTAATGCCTAATAACACCATTGCTTGATGAGATAAATATAACTTCATCCCTACATTTTTAATTACAAAGATAACTATCAACTAAAACCTAAAATTTAATACTTTTATGGCACAAAAATTATTGGGAACAAATTTTACACTCTACGATAAAAGTCTTCTGCATATACATATGATAAAAAAAAATTATCACCATGCTTGAAAGAGATTATACTATTATTATTATCTTTGAGGCTAAGACTTTCTAGGTTATCGTTCTTTATATGTGATGGAGGTGTTTATCCAAGAAACACTAAACGTTTTTTTATTGGTTGACCTGAATTTATATGATTGTTTTACCATTAAAATATGGTTTTTCGTGGTAGGGAATTATATGGTGACTTTGCTGAAATTGTAACATCTTAAAATAAATATTTAAAAGATTTACAAAGTCAATATTATTTACATGGTATTTTTAAATATAATACATTCAAAATGAAAGTTTTCAAAATATATATTTGAACGATTCCTCCATAGGTTTTATGATTTTTTGCTTTTTGATAACATTTGCTCCTATGTTTGAGACGTGACACAAATAATATACACAGTAAGTTAAGTAAAATTAATTTAATATATAATAATAAATAAATCATTCAAAACGTTCTATTAATAAGATTTATTTAATTAATTTTATTAATTTAATATTATTCATATTTAATTAGACAACTTCTAAATATTGCATTGAGTACTAGCACTAAATATTTGCAAATGTGTGATTTATCATGTGTGATATATAATGATATGTGTAACATCCAAAATTTTGTTGGGGGAATTTAGTCTTTTTTAAAATATAGTTTTAAATTGTATTTACTATGAAATATTCGTTCATTACTAATTATGTAAAAGAAAGTTTTTGGAAATTTTTCTGCATAATTTTGTTAAACTATTTTTTAATTCACTTAACATAGGCCATATCCGCTACGTTCAGGTCAGACTTGCTCAGCACATTGACTTAATCATTTTTGGCTTGGTTCAACTAATTTTCAGCATTGTATTAAAATTATCCATGGAGAAAATCAACTCAGTGCATAAAAAGATTACACTTAGCGAATTTTCTATATTGAATGCCTTTTTTTCATTCTTGCTCTTGAGAGTGAATCCACTCAATGCACGAGGATATTTTTCATTTTTGATTCTGGTTAAGTATAAATAGCTAGTTCTCTTTTTAGATATTTTGACGCAGAGCAAAGTCAAGAATTGAGAGAGAGAAAAGGTCCCCTTATCACCTAAGGCACAAGGAATCAAGAGATTCTTCTATCAACCCTCTTTCCTTGCTTCTCCATTACTTCTTGTTCTCTTTTTCTTCAAGTTCTACCGATCAGTTTCATGTAACTTATGAGTTGCTTAGTTAACTTCTTATAAAATATCTTTATATTGTTTTTCCTTTTATAAACTCATGAGTATAGTTATAAGGATTAACTTTTAGTTTGATTTTTGTAAAAATCACTCATTTGTGATTTTACATTTAATCAACCACCTATCCTGGTAAGTGGGTTTATATCCCACTCAACTTCACAAAATAGACTGGTAAAATGAGGAATGCACCCCACTTATATATTATAATATTTCCTTACTCATAGTCAATGTGAGATCTCCAACATACCGTTTCACATTAAGGAATGAACATCTTGAGTGTGAAATTAGATAATTATGGATGGTCTAACCGGAGCTCAATAACAATGTCATAATAGCCCCAAAGAACTTGATTATGATAGGTTTTTAATGACTCTAATATCATCTTAGTAAGTGGTTTATACCTAACTTAACCTCACAAAACCAACTTGTAAGACGAGGTTTGCATTCACTTATATATTATAATTCTAAGTCAATGTGGGATCTCTAACTACCTGTGATTCCTTTTAAATCTTATTCTCATTCTCAATGAGTGATTCCACATTAAGTTCATCAAATATCATATCAAACTTCCATAAATAATACACCTTATATTAAATGTTGTGAACATCACAATTTATTATACATATACTTATTAAATGTCAATTAAAATAAAAAAAAATGACAAATTTTATCAACAAGATAATCACTTAAGCGAGAACCTCTCGCTTAAGCGTCATGTTTTTAGATGTGAAAGAATTCTTCCTCACTCAAACACTAGATTGATTGATCATTTGAGCAGTGCAACTTATCATTTGAGTGATGCAACTTGTTACTTAATTGTCCAATTGACCATTTGAGCAAACAAACTATTATATAAAAGATAAATGTTATAACTTCTAAATCACTGAAACTATTATCAATAACTAGATCGATAAAACTCCTCACTTGAAAATGCTTGAGTGGGGTGAACAAACTTCTCAAACTAAATCTTTAATTTCAACTAAAGCAAAACAAGTATTTTTTTTTTCAATCTAAAACAATTATTCCCCTACTCAAATTATTCTTGTATTAATTCAATTAAACTCAAAGCACTCAACCTATTCAACCTATTAGATGATATAACACTGAAATACCAACTTCATATATCACACATATCAAAACGATATCAAATAACTTAATTCAAACTAATAAAAATTTACATAAACCCAGCATAATAATCAATTACGTACACTTAGTATAAAAAAAAAGTCCATCACCAAATAGTTCCTCTTATTAATTCTTCTCATTTTATCATTAGAATCCACAATACTCATTTCTAAATCGAAATCATATTAATCCTTATATAAATGTCTCAGATGTCTTGTACAACTCATTTGGTTGTCGCCTTCGAGACTTGTAACATATACAGACATACTTATATATGGACTTTTCCTAATCTAATTAATTTTATGTTAAGCCATTAAAATCATTTTTTACAATTTTAAAGGTTAAATTGTTATAGAGAAAATTGAAAAAAGAAGGTTACTCTTTCCTTAAATAAAACCACATAACACGACAACATTTTTCACAGAAAAATCTTGTTCTGGTATGTGGCGTTGTCCAACCCGAATCTATGATTTTGGTTCTCATTCTATTAGGACGCGCCAATTAATTAAAACCAGTGGTTCCAAGAATCAGAATACTAATATTCACACATTTCGATTCGAGGGTGCGAAATTTTGGTGAAACTTAGGCCAATGGATGGTTCTATTTATGGTCGAGTATGCATAGATCACCACCACAGAATTGAGATTCCAAATTCATGTGTTGGATTAATTGGTGCATCATTATTTGCTATAATTCAAATTGTGGCTCAACTTTGAAGTGACTATGATATTGCTGTTGAATATACATGTAAGTGTGTGGTGAACCAAATGTTCCCAGTTCATTGGACGATCAACACTCGTGTCCAATTAACATCAATTTTTCTCGTGAATGAGACGGTTTACCAGTATGTGTTTGGTGTACAAATCTAGAAGTCTTAGTGCTGTCTCAATCTCTAAAATTCTTGGTGCATATCTGCTTGAGATAGGTTTGGAACGGAGAGTTTTTGGCCATGTTTTGAAATAAAGGTTGATTTTGGATTTTAAAGTGGTTAAATATATATTTTTTCTTTAATATTTATTAAAGGTTAGGGATACAAACGTTATAGAAAAATGTTAATATTAATTGTGTCTTCTCTAATTCTTAATTGTTTGTCTTTATAGAGGTGAATAACCTTTATTTTGTCTTTATTGTTTGTTATGATTCTAGTATTTATTAATTGATTATTATTTTTTTTGGCTAGACCTAGAATGAGTGTACAAGCTTCAGACTATTCGTTCCGATTTCAATATAATAAAAGAGATATTCATTCTTATATTTTTTTGTCTTCCTTCTACTCTTTTGTTCATCTTTATTCTCTTTTGTTCATATCTGTTCTATTCTTAATATGTTATCACCAGAGCTCCAGTTGCTACATCCACCCATAGTATGTTATCCCATGCACGAGCTGTCTCGGCGTGAGAGGGTGTGTTGGAGATCTCACATCGACTAGAGATTAGGACATTTCATTGTATGCAAGTGGGTGCAAACCTCACTTCATGAGCTGATTTTATGGGGTTGAGTTAGGCTTTAAGTCCACTTTGTAATATTTTATGCAAACAAAAAATGATCATTTAGATTTGTTAGATATTTTTTATAAGAAAATTATTATAATGGGTTTGTGTTAATTTTTTTACGTGCTAATCAAATTTTTAATATTAGTTAAGATGTTAAAATATTTTATGTTAATTCATGTTAATTTTATAATATTAAAGTAATTTTATATTGAGAATTTGTTTATTATGTAAAAAGAATAAAAATAAAAATTAATTTTAATATTTTTCTTATTATATTTAAGAAGTCTAAATGCATTTGGGACAAAAACCAATTCAAAAAAATATATTTAATTCGATTCTAAATTGAAATAATTATTGAAATGAATTAAAATAAAAGGAAATCCAATAGAATAAAGTGTTCATTTTATTATTTACATACACAATAGTACCACGAGCGCAACAACGTGGGATTACATCGTTGATATGGCATTGGTTTACGAGAAAATTAATATAAAAATAAATGTGTACTGGTACGATTGGTCGAGTGAACTAACTCATCCAACTCACGGACCAAACCGCAACTCAAGCGATAGGGTCGACCACGTCGCACACGTGGCCGACCGACGTGTAGCGCTCAAGTCAAAGGTTGACCGGATTAACGAGACTAATCCAAGGTTAAGGGTGACCTAATACAACCCTAATCGCAAACCAACCCCCTAATATGGCCCAACGACAAGGGTTCATCAAGGTAATATAAATATCATGCATTCCAATGAGAAATGTACGTCATTATTTACAGTTTTCTGACAATCGAGTGTCGATACCCCCACTGACTTGAGCGTTGGAGTGCCTTCTGCAGGTACCCCACCCGCTTGAGGAGTCAGACGACCAGAAAGGTGAGCGCGCGAGAGCATCGAGAGTGTGAAGCCAACCGAACACTACAAAAGGATCAATCGTTCTCCAGACCTCCAAACCCATTCGAGAACAAAATGTATTGACAATTTTGTATAAAATTCGTACAAGAATTTTTCTAATGAAAACTGAAAATGTGTAAGGGAAATACTAAATAATATTATTTTAGTAGCAATATTAATTTCAAGGGTCAACAAAAAATAACTAAAAAGTAGTCCAACTCAATTTGAAAATATTAAAGGAAAATCAAAGCTTTATTTATAAAATATAATTTAAGATTTATTCAGACACAAAAAAAAGTAGTTGGTTACAAGTAGAACTGGTCTCGAGACTTAGAGAACGATTGCTCCAGCTTCCACCTTCGGTCGATCTACGATGCTCCAAGCTCCGTTACACCTTTCCTCCTCTCGGTCGTTTGTCTTCACAGGCGGGGAGGGTACCTGCAGAAGACACTCCAACGCTCAAGTCAGTCGAGGTGTTAGCACTCGGGTGTCCGAGTATTGTAGATAATGACGTACATTTCTCCTTTAAATGTGTGCTATTTATATTACCTTAATGGGCCTTCATTGGTGGGTCGGATTAGGGAATTGGTTCGTGTTAAGGGTTGCACTAAACAACCCTTAACCACAGATTAACCCTGTTGACTTGATCAACCCTTGACTAAACGTTAAGGATCGGTCGACCACGTGTCATCACGTGACCGCATCTACATTGCTTAGTTGGTGACTTGGTCCTAGTGTTGGCCGACTCACTGAGTCGTCCGGTCATACCAATACAAGAACTATGAAAATCAATTCGATGGACAAGGCTGCAGTTAAACTTATAGTCTAAAACACTATCAAATTATTTGTTATGATGTTTTGTTATTTTAAAATTGATATAAGTTTAAGAGTGAGAAATGAGTGAATTTGATCTAAGGTGAATGGTAAAGAAAAGTGTGGTGAGTCAATGCTTATTGATAGAATTTTGGGGCTTCAAAAATGTGACTCACCTGACCTAATACACAACTCTAATTACAACACATACCTTTTACTGTTTAAGATGTTGTGGGTGTGGTGTGGCAGCGACAGATGCGGTAGTTGATATTAAGGTTTCTTTCTTTTTAAGATGGAGGAAGCAACAACAGATGGACTCAATTAAATAAAAGCCCAAAGAAATGAAAAGAACTCATTAACTGTACAGTGAAAGAAATCACTTACTGCATAGTAAAAAAATTTATTTTAAGTGAAAACGTTACAACTTCTCCAACATAATTAAATTTTAATTAATATTTTTTAACTTAATTAATTGTTTTCTTCCCTTTTAACATTCTCACTACAATCATGGCTCCCGCTTTCTTATCCCCTTCCCTTATCTATTTAATTTCACAATACATGCACTGAATTTCAAAGTGCAATTTTGCCGGTTCCTCTGTTTTTCTAACTGCAACCAAAGTGATTTTGATGAAAACTTGGTTCCAATCGAAGTAGAGGAGGATGAATCTTTGCAGAGTCATGAATTAGACATGACTAATTTGAATGATGAAGGAGATGGAAATCATGAAGTTGAATATGAATTTAACTTACAAGATTATTTGGTTTAAATAGATTATTATTTTCTCATTGTTTTGTAACTAGTAAATGATTACTCTTATCATAGGATGTGTTGTTTACACCTAATCATGTACTCTTTTATATATTATGAGGTTCAATTATGAATTTCATAAAATTTGTAGGATCTTACAATTCGTGTTACGATTTTTCGATTTACAATTCATGTTTATCTTTTTTATCCTAAGTAAGATCTCGATGTTGACTACCTTGGTGATCACCACTTAAATAAGCAGGGATCACCACTTACCATGACCATTGTGACAGTAAGGAAGCTGAAGAATGGACCAAACTACGTTAACTCAAAAAATATTATCTATTATGTGAAAAAAGTATTACACAGATCACCCCTTATTCATTCACACATCCCCATTTATTATGGAAGAAAACCCAATGACCACCACATGACTCGTGACCAACTGGGAATGCAAAAATAACCTTAGGACCATCCACCCACTACAAATAAGTCCATCAATCCCTCATAATTCCCATAAATACCCACTTAAAAAAATTGCATAATTCGTCCATTAGGCACAAACTTATATTGTGATCACCATTTATTTAGACAAGGATCACCACTTACCATGACCACAGTTACAGTAAAAAACTGAAGCCTAAACCAAACTATGTTAAATCCCAAAACATTATGTGTTGTATGCAAAAAGTGTTACATAAATTACCACTTATTCATGCCCTCATCCCCACTTCTTATGGGATAAAACCCAATGACCACCACATCACCCGTGATTAATTGGGAATGCAAAAATAACCTTAGGACCATCCACTCACCTCCAATAAGTCCATGAATCCATCCTGATTCTCACAAATACCTCGTTCAAAAATTGTATAATTGGTGCATTTGACATAATTTTATTCAGTTATCATCACTTAACTAGACAGGAATACCCACTTATTGTGAACATTATGACTGTAAAAAAGCTTAAGTTTGGACCAAAGTAACTTAAATCCCACATTATATATTATGTGCATAAAGTATTACACAGATCATCATTTGTTCATGCACTCATCCCCAATTATTATGGGAGAAAACCCAATGGCCATCACATCACCTATGAACAACTAGGAATGCAAAATAACCTTGGGACCATCCACCCACCTCCAATATGTCCATCAATCCATCCTCATTCTCACAAATACTTTGTTCAAAAATTGCATAATTCGAGCATTGGGCAAAAACTTATACTGTGACCACTTATTTAGATAGGGATCACCACTTACCATGACCACTTTGACAGTAAAACAGTTGAAGCCTGGACCAAAGTAACTGAAATCCCACATTATATACTATGTGCATAAAGTATTACACAGATTATCGTTTATTCATGCATTCATCCCCACTTATTGTGGGAGAAAACCTAATGATCACCACATCACCCGTGATCAACTAGGAATGCAAAAATAATCTAAGGACCATCCACCCATCTCTACTATGTGCATCCATCCATCGTGATTCTCACAAATACACTGTTAAAAAATTGGATAATTGGTCCATTGGGCATGCAGTGATCACTACTTAACTAGCCAGGGATCTCCACTTATCGTGAACACTATGATTGTAAAAAAGCTTAAGCCTGGACCAAAGTAACTGATGGAGGACCATCCGAAAGAACACATATTGTGCCTATAACTAAGGTCATGGCTAGAAGAATGGAAGAAGAAGGAGTTCATAAAATTCTATTTTTATGGAGAATTAATTTTCAATTAGACTTTATTTTGGGCTTGTATTTTGGCCATTATATTGGGCCATGTTTTAGGCTAATTTTCATGGGCCAATATTGGGCCAATTAGAGTAAGATGTAAATAGAAAAGGAAAGAGTCTAACTAGAGTTACAATTGGGCCTCCTTGGACCCAATGCAACTCTAAACCATCTGAAGAGTTTTTAGGGTTAAAGCTTCCATCTTGGTTGCCCATAGCACTATAAATACAAGTGTTATTCCCCTTGTGAATGAGATTTGAATTGATAATGAAATGTTGCTCAAGTTGCTAGCTCATTTGTCTTCAAATTCTCACTCTCAAGTTTGCACTTCTATTAGTGTTTTGCTTGAATCTTCTTAGAAGTTGGTCACACCTCTTCTAAGCCTCTACCTCTCCTCTTCATTTCATCTTCTCCACACTTCAATTCAACCATCGATGTCACTTTCAAGTCCATTCTTCTGCAACATACAAAACTACAACAAAGAAGAAGTCAAAACAAGTTAGGATTGCATCATTTGGTATCAAAGCTTAGGTCTTCAAGAGATAAGTTATTCTAACTTTTGTTCTTCCATTTTCGTGTTGTTCCTCACTTTTTAGAATGTCTTGAATCTGTTTTAAATGTTTCCACCGTTTAAATGTGTTTTTGTTTAGTTTAATCGGTTCAAATAGCTTGTTCTTTCTTGAACCATCTATATTGGTGTTTAGGAGTTCTCTTTTAGTTTATCTTGTGTGCTTTTGTTTTTGTTGAGACTTCTTTCATTTTCTTTTGGTAAAAACAATTTATGTTGGTTTCTTTTTTATTTTATGATCCATTTCTAGTTGTCTAAAGTCATGTTATTTCCGTATATGTCATAAAATCAAGTAGTCCTTTGTTTGATTTTTTGTTTATTATTTTTACAATGAATA
>Ga0123341_1001723_pt1 | contig 17013 bp, 14 predicted proteins | sample Turbeapinknodule_FD_89959 | JGI IMG/M metagenome (GOLD analysis project Ga0123341, IMG submission 89959) | Root nodule microbial communities of legume samples collected from Mexico - Turtle bean Mexico pink nodule | ecosystem: Host-associated > Plants > Roots > Nodule | place: Mexico: Nepantla...
AACTAAAGAAATTACAAAAAGAGAAAATAAATGTCCTCTAGCTCCCAAAGCTTTGAACATGCTTCTTGTAATCCTTTGAGGTGGACTTTGACCTCCATGGGCGTCTTCTATTTGTGCCTCCACTTCCTCTTGATCTTGTTGATTGGCCTCCATGTCCTCTTGGGCTTGATCAACATCAAATAAGAAGCAATCACAATTATGCGTATAGTAGAAGATAGTACAATAGAAGAAAGAGTTTTGCTCGCAGATACTTCTCTCCTTTTTTATCATAACATCAATGCACAATTCTAGATTCTAAGAAAATATCACCTTTAGTAGTATTTGTATGTTTTTATGGTAAATATGTGCTTATTTAGTAAGATCTTAAGTGAATTTATACCTACATTCTAACTTTTCTAATAAAATATTTTTTTTCAAAATACTATTATATGCTAAAAATGGATAATTAAGCATTTTCTAAGAAGAATATATACACTATCAAAAGACAGATAATGTTAGAAATAAAGTGACTTAGCCAAATTTTTGTTTGGGTCATCCAATTTTTTTTATTTATTCACCTTAAAGAAAGAAATAAAATAAATAAAAATATATGTGCATAATCTGAATCATCTTATTTATCCAGGGCAACACATTGAATGAGTGTTCTTTATCATGGGGGAGAAGACACATGATATACGGTCTTATAAGTTACATGGGTCCATGCATTCTGGATATTCTCATTTCTTAGTGCCCTTTCTTTTCTTTCTTGTCTCCCCCTTCAATTTCTTATTCATTCTATTTCAACTTTCATTCACAGTGGCTTCACCTATTTGTTATATTATTACTTCAAATCCTTCAATTTTGATGTTTCCCCAAAATCAATTTATAAATAAATTTTGAAGCATAATAATTATTATTGGTCTAGTTATTCTCAAATTCATTTAACCACATGGCAAAGATAGATTAAATACAAAGAACTCCTTTATCCATGTGCCAAGACTTCATTGGGTGTTTGGTGAGTTCATTAAATCAAATTTTGACATAATGATAAGTTTAAATAGAGGTTTTCTTCGTATTATCTAAAACAAGTTGGTTTTACCAAACATTTGATAGCAAAAAAAATTCTTATATTTAAAAGTCCAAAACATAATATTATACCCCTCACCACTCTCCATTGAAACAATTTTTTAAGAAATGCAAATATTTCTTCTTAAAAAGTATTATTTTCTGAAAATGTTATTTAAAAAATAAACCAAAAATTGATAAAAAGAAATTTTCAACTTTAGATTTCTGAAGGAAAAATAAAATCCTCATGTACTAAACTATCTTTTAAAACAATGTTATTATAATTAAAGCTTTTCTCGTTGGGATTCTAGACGAAAAAAAAGTGATAGATTTACATAAAATAAATCAAAATTGAATTTATAAGATTCTCTGAAACTATACTATGATTTTCTTGGTATAGTAAGAGTCTGTATCTGCTTTTTTTTATATAAACCACTATTAATTATGTAAAACAAAATTACACAGAATAAAATTATAAAAGCTAGTAAAATTGATTTATTTCTGTAATTTTTTATAATTTCAACAAAAAGTTTAGTGATATATAGTTTTCTTTAATAATTATTATAATAGTTAATTTCTTATTATTATAAGAAAAGAGTGAACCGTTCCTTAACTAACGAGTTTCCAATAATAATAATAATAATGATAATGTTATTGCCTTGTAGTGTTTAAAGCAAAATGATTCTCCGTTTCCCATTTGGATTACCAGAAGGGTGATCCTGGTGAAGTCAAAATCACAAGATCAATCCTTGTCTTGTACACAAAAAAATAGTAAAAGATAACATTAAAATATTATTTATTTTATAACTACCGCTTTCTCACATTTAAATTCTTACATCAATAGTACACACGTACCCTTCACATTCTTAAACACACGTACCGTCAAAGAATCATCACATTCTACACCACAAATTCCGTACCACATTTAATCTCTATCAGCCACTCATCTTTGACTCAAACCACCGTTAGGTTCAATAATCTCATATCAACACTGATTACTGGAAATCAATTTCTATATGTTAAACTAGGAATTTTTTATGAATGAGGTACAATTTCACTATATGTTAAACTGATTTTCTTTTATGAATGAGTACAATTCATCCGCTAATTACCATTGGTAAAATTTTAAAAATTATTAAAATAAATAAATTATACAAAAATGACTTCAAAATCTGATTATAATAAAATTATATCATGTCACATGATTTCTTCATACTTAGTCATCACACGACTTATCTATTTCAATAATTTTTTAAAATTTTACCCACAGTAATTAACCTAAAATTGTACCTATTTTACTAAAAAAATGCTAAACTAACACTACAATCCTTCCAACTTCAAGGAGGAAATATTCTTTTATAGATAATCATTTAAACAAATATAAATCGAAATCAGTTTATTTTATATTCTTTCCAAAAAATAATATTAATATAGAATATTGTATTCAAATTTGAAATTAGTAACGTACCCTTAATTTCAATAAGTGAGTGTTATAAAAAAAAATCAGGAGAATGAAGTGAGTGAATCTTGTAATATAGGGTTAACTAGGTCTTCATTTTTTGAAAAATGAGATCAATTATTCTTGTGTCTTGTTCATTTTAATTCTTGTTTTTTCACTTTGAAAAAAGGGGCATGATGAAAAATGTAAAGAAAATAGAAGTAAATAGGTAACCAGAAAGTTTGTTGTTCAATTTCATGCATTTTGGAGGTTCTTAGAGCAGTTTATCATGGACAATTACAAGCATTGATCAATGTAGATGAAAGAGTTGCAACATTTTATACAAAAGGAAAGAACCATAGACAAACAACACAAATAAAAGATGGAAATTAGTTCAAATGAGAAAACAGACATTAAGATCAAAAGAAATCAATATCTAAATAGTTACCAGAAGGCTTCACTCCAGGCACCTTTTCAGCTGCAAGTGCTTTCATGGCCTGTCTTGGAATCTCTGGAGGATTTGCACATCGGATCAGTGCCCAGTTAACATTATGAAAAAATGGATGTTGTTTTATTTCTGTTGCTCCACGTCTATAAGCAAGCCGATTCTGAGGTTCTTTCACAAGCAAACCTCTGATCAAGTCCCTGGCAGCAAAGCTCACAGTGGGAGATTCTGGAAATTTCAAGGGCTGGCCAACAACATTGAATAGTGTTGCACGGTTTGCCGAACCCTTGAACGGCGTTCTACCGAACAAGAGTTCATACAAGAATATCCCAAATGTCCACCAGTCTACAGCACTACCATGACCTTCACCTTTGATGATTTCAGGTGCCAGGTACTCGTGTGTTCCCACAAAGGACATTGATCGAGCATTCGTGGGCTCGGCAATAAGCTCGGGTAGAGGGGTCACCTGGTTCTGCACATCATTCTTTGGCTTCGACTTTTTTTCTTTCTTGGATTTGCCGGAGAGAAATCGCGGTGTGAAGCATGATGGCTGAATGCAGTCTGGCTGTATTACACAGGTTGGCTCAATGCAGGAAGGCTGAATGCAGTATCCTGAGCTTTTTGTCTCCAAGGTAGAGTTTGATGACTTCACAAGAGTTGGACTGACAGCACACCTTAGAGAGAGATCAAAATCTGAAAGCATTATATGTCCATCTTCTCTCACCAACACATTCTCAGGCTTGAGATCTCTATAGATGACCCCAAGCATGTGCAAGTACTCTAAGGCAAGGAGAACTTCTGCCACATAAAACCTGTATGGTACAGACTAATGAAATGACAACATACTGTAGTTTGTAATTCTTTGCCAATTCTGAAAACATTCAACCCCAGATGAAAATTTCAAGTCCAAGTCCCTTAAGCAGTTCACTCAACAAATATACAAACAGCTTAAAATATGTCATTTGAATAGGACATAGGATGGAGGAATGAATAACACCGACCAAGCAATTACATAGGTCAGACAGACCAAATCAATTGCCATCTGATGTCGATGACAGAACATAGATGTTAGTTATTCACAAAGAAAAATGAAAAAAACAGAATTTTAAGTGAACACCTAGAAAAGACATTAAAGAAAGGCAAGTCACGTAACAATCACAACCATTGAAGCGAGAAGAAGTGCCAAGAAAATAGAGATTGAAACATCACTAGAACAACTGAAGTTTGTACAGTTCACTCGGAATGTCATGATTGTGGGAAAAGGAGGATGCAGTAAATTAAAAGTAATTATGCAGCAGAAAAAGAATATGCCATTTTTGGCAAACATTCATAAAGAGACTTGAAAAGGCTTGGAAGATTTTAAAACAATAAAGGGAGTGGAAAAGAATGCCTTGGCTACTTAGAGTTCTTGGGCCATGTTTTGCTAAATATGTGGATTTTCTCATGGTCCTTGAGGCACCAATGCATAGTAACTACAAAACGTTATGTGACAGTCCAGCTTTTCATTTGTATGATAAAAATCTTAGTCAGGTTCCCTTATTCTTGTAGAGAAAGACAGAGATTTCCTAAAATGATACAGTTTCCATTCTGGTTCTACAGACATAACACTTAATTCCATGACTCCAAGGAAGGAAAATACAATTATCTAATGTGTCTGCATGTTGTATGTGGATAGAACTGATGGGGCAAGCAAGGAAAAACGAAATGGCTAACCTGGCAGCAATCTCAGAAAAATACTTCCCAGGTTGTCTTTGCCTGAGTGCATGCAAGTCCCCACCAGGGCAAAACTCCATTACCAAGCAGGAGAATGTCTCTGTCTCAAAGTGCGTATACAATGTGGGCAGAAATGGATGATCTAGAGACTGCAGTATCTCTCTCTCTGTCTGAGACCTAACAAGCTTCTTGCGACTTGCCAACTCTGTTTTGTTCATTACTTTCATTGCAAAACAAGTCCTGGTGCCACTTAGTTCAGCTAGATATACACTTCCTATGTCTCCACATCCCAATTTCTTCAATAACCTGAAATGTCGCATTTCCAACACCCCGTCACGAACTCGGATGGCTTGAATTGCTTCCCATCTTATATCATTTGCCTTGTGGGGCTTATACAAAGCACTGCTCAGACTACTAGTGCTGCTCTCATCACTAACATCACTTCCAGTGCTGCCTCTACAGATGCTGGTCTTCCGGCTCTCGTTAAATTCACAGGAATTAGTAACTTCCCCACTTTCCACTGACTTATCAACACTAACACATTCACTCACTCCATTGTTGGCAAAACTTTCCTTGGCTTCTGAATAGAAACTACTCTGAGGACTTGGACAAAAGCCAATCTCTGACTCACACTTGCTCTTTGTTCGATCAACAACCCCTTTTGTCGAAACTAATTTGCAATTGTCGCCACTAGAATCACAATTCTTGGAACCATCTAACGGTTGCTTCATACTTAATTTTGTTTCCATTTTGGAGATATTCTTTCCTAAACAACTTTCAACAGCTTTATTGAGGCTCACATACTCAGATTTTCCATTTGTGTCATAGTGCTGCTTCTCCATATTGGGCATTTCATCGCGCACTACGTTGTCAGCCTCCTGATATGAATGCTTTTGGTGGTGGATGCTCTTCATTCCATAGTTATTGTTATGCTGACTGGATGAAGCCCCATAATTTCTAGATGTGCTTAACGGTGGCCGAGATGGCCGGGGAATCCCTGATGTTGAAGGAGGATCATGATCTACCACAGAAACTGAATTCTGAACCTCTGATAAAGAATCCAATCCATTAACAGGTGACCCCATTAAAAAATCCTTTATGACCTGCAAAATCCAACTCAACACTCTGAATTACTTACTGAGATTTACTCATTTTTAAAAGGCACAGAAACAAAACAACCACTTACAAAAGTTCCCTTCTACCACTTTCTTACTTTAAAAAAAATAACACAACAAAATTATACAGGTCGAAAATAGAAAGAAAATTAAAATGATCCAGAGTGAAATTCAAACCACCAGATAAAGAAAAACATAAGAAACTTTGCAAGAGGCCTATTTTAGATACAGATACTAGAACACCACCCAACTGAATAGAATCCATTAGAAAGAAAACGGCTGAAGCCAAACGCAAAGCATCAAATCAAATTCAGTCTTTCAACCCAAAAGAAAGGAAAGCATCAAGGAAACTCACAAAGGCTTTCAGATATCAAAGTTTCTTTCACAAAATCACCAAGAAATCCAGTTCCTCTCTGATCAACACCACACAAACCAAAACCATAATTTCGCAAAACCAACAACCCCTTTGCTTTTGATTCCAAAAATGCATTAACTTGTAACAGCACCCAAGTTAAAGTTTGTGTATTCATTAGAAGCCACCTTCAGCTTTTTCTTTTGTTACACTACAGGAACAGTGATTAAAAGCCACCCCATAAAGAAAGGCACCAAAAGGGTGTGAGTAGAGCAAAGAAATAAATAAATAACCGAAAAGAACATGCACACCTGATCAAAGCAGAAAAATGGCAATGGAATTGCATAGCAAGAAACCTTCTTCCATGGCTGTGGCTTCCACAAGCTTTGTGTGAGTTTGCTCTAAACAAAGAGAAACCACACTCAAAGAAAGTGAAGCAACTTTGGTGTGCCTTTCTGCAACTCTGAAGAGCCTCAGATCCAATCGAAAAATAAAGGGACAAGACAAATGAAAACTGTAACAATAATTACAGCGATATTAATAATAATATGTTGTTTTATGTTTTTGGTTTTTCTTTTTCTTTTCTTTTATGCTTTTGTGTTAGTTTTTTGGGGTTGATGCAGAGCGTGGCTTTGTGGAATGGGAATTGCAGAAAACGAAGCCAACCTCACAAGCAAAGCTAACCAATTAAAATAATTGACTGCAGTTCCTTATCTTAATGGTTATGTATGTGTTCCCTCTTCTTCCCTAGTTTCTTGTTCTTCTTTTCTCAAAGTTTAATGCATTTTTTAGTGAGGTTGGAACTGCCATGACAAACTTTCATTCTCAACTTAAGACCCACTTCTTCCCAATTTTTTTATTGCTCAAAAATGTTTTTAATTTTTATAAATATTATGATTTAATGAGATCTCTTCAGTTTAAAAACTTATTGCTTTTAATTTTTTTTGTATAATTTATAGATTTTCAAAATGTTTAATTCCTTTTTAGTTATAATGTTACATTTATTTAATAACGTTCTATGATAGGAATAATTATTGATGTGATATGAGTAGAAATGTATTTTATATTACTCTTTCTATATAATAATATATTATGTGGTGATACTTTTTTTTAAATTACAATTTATTCAATTTAAATAATAGAAAATATATAAAATAGTATTTCTAAACATTTTTTACATACATTTTTTTGGTTGCTCTCAACTTTTTGAGGTTGTTTTTTTTCCTTGTTTGCTGTATATGTTTTTCATGCTTTTTCTTGCTTGAGTGTTCTGTAAAGTGGTACGTACTGTTATTATCAGCTAATATTAACTATAAATTCAGATAAAATCGTTTTCTAATATTTTTAATGAATAATAAATATATTTAATTCAGTTATTATATTAAACGATTTTTTTTAAATAGATTAAATTTGACGTCAATAATATTTTACAGAATATTTTTGTGATATTAGACTCATAGTATGCTTTAGAAAAGCCTATGCACAATATTTAACTGAATAATGTGTTTCTTTAAAGAAAAAATATCTTTTTTTTTTATGAATCTAGGAAGTGGGGTGGGAGACTAGAGAGAAGGATTTTAAGATAAAAGAAATAGTATGTTAATATCAACGATTAAAATAATCTTGCCTCTTATTAATTGTTTATCACAAATCTAAAATATAATTTATATATTTAAAAATATTTATTTGTTATGATTATAATTATAATATAATTTATGTATTTAAAATGTTTATTTACTACATATTTTAGTTATATACAATAAATATTTATCATGATACATAATAAATTATACCATTAATTTATGTTGAGATACAAGGTTATTTTTCATTATTAAAATTAAGAATGTATTTGAACAAAAATAAAAAATGAAAATATATAAGACGTGAAAAAATAGGGATAATTTTTACTAAATTTTAAATCAAATTAAATTAAAAATCTAAATAAAAAAATATAATTGAAAGAAAAATTAAAAAAAGTTAAATATTGAATATATACTATTGTATTGGACAGGAATGTTCGGGACTTCACTACAGGTATTTAGGGGAGGTTAACTCGGTGTTTGGACCCAAGAGGTAGGTCATGAGCTCGGCCTATATGTTGGTCAGCCCAGAAAAAGTAGTTAAGATAAAAGATAAAGAGATATTTTATTTGTTCTCATATTATTCTGAAGATGAAAGATATAATTGTTGTTGTTTAAATCTGTTATCATATTATTCTAAAGATAAAGAGATATTTTATCTCTTGTGATAATATGCAAGTTAGTTATATATTAATTAATACATGTTAGTTGTATATTAATTAATAGTTATTGGTTAGATAAAGTTGTTAGATAAGAGAAGCACCGTGAGTAAGGGTGCACACATAAACATAATATGTTCCTGTTGTTAGCACCTGAAGATAAGTGGTGTCCCGTTAGCAGGTGGTTTTCCTGTTATTATTTTATACTTTCAGTAGAGATAAGATTCTCATGAGAGAATGTTCTTACAAGAGTAGTTATAAAAGGGGCTTGAGTCCCCAGGTAAAGGTACGTTGTTTCTGAGACTGAAACTGAATACTTATTTGAAAAAGATTTTAGTAAGCTCTCACTGACTTGATCGTCAGAGTCTGATCAACAGGCCTCTGTTTCAACGAAGTCACATTCCAATGCAACAAGAAGACATAGAATAGACTCCAGAGGAGACATATCAGAAATGAAGCTTCTCACTAGAGTCAACCGGCGAGAATATTTGGTGCCCACCGTGGGGCCCGACAAAACCTGATCCCACCCATATTCGTGTTGCAATTTTTCCAATGTGATAAGGAACACTAGGCAGGGACTGTTAGGATCTGAATGAAGTGATGCCCCACTTTACAACAACTCATGGAGACCATGAGGGCTCTCCAGGAAGCCAATGAGCAGTACAGACAAGAGCAGGAACGGATCCAACAAGAAGCTAAAGCTGAGCAAGAAAAGCTACAAGCAGAAGATCGAGCTGAGCAGGTGCTTTTGTAGGATCAGCTGATGGCAGAGGTAGAGGCTTCTCGGGTAGCCAATGAGGAATTGCGCAAGACCAACGAGGACTTGCGCAAGACTCTACAGTAGCGTGATCGACGAGGGTTGAGGTTGCACTTGAGAGATCGTCCTAAGCCATTTTCGCAAGCGATCATGGATGAGCTTGTGCCACAACACTACATCACCCCCAAGATCATTTTCACAGGGGTGGAAGACCCTAAAAATCATCTCACGACATTCAATGCCCAGATGATTGTTAATGGAGGAATGAATATTATTGAGTACAAGATGTTCATGAGCACATTCACAAGTACAACCCTATAGTGGTTAAGTGGGCTTTCCGATGGCCACATCACCTCTTTTGAGAAGTTCTCCAAACTATTTAGAGAATAGTTCTCTATCAACTAGGTCAAACCTCCAATGTTGTATGACCCCTTCAGCGTAAGGCAGAGGGAGGGGGAGTCGTTCAAGGATTATCTGAACAAATTATGGGCACTTACGATAAAACTCTAGACCTATGTTGAAGTTGTGATGGTCACCACTTTTGAGCAAGGGATTGCGGCAGAACTATTCAGCGATTTGTTGATCAGAAATCCAGCGGAGACATTCTCCGAGAGACGACAACGAGTTGTTACCCATATAGTACAGAGGAGGTTGTGGCTACGAAGCATGGCAACTCGTCTTCAAGGCAACTTGATCCTAAGGAGAGCAGCCGAGCCCAACCTTTGAGGGTTAACGGAACCTCAACCGAGAAGAGAGCGGACTTGAGGTATGCACCATACGCAACCAAAATAAATGAGCCCAAGTCAAAGGCTAGGGAGGAGTCAGTAGTCTGACCCAAGTTTCGAGTTTCCTACAAGGAATTGTTAGGCATGCCAGGGGTAGCGGACAAGCTGAAGTTTCCTCAAAAGACTAACAGGAATTTGGGCCCACGAAAGGATGTTTAATGCGAGTTCCACGAGGGGTTTGGGCACAATGTCGAGCGGTGCATAGCTCTAGGTCACCAACTAGCAAGCTTGGTTAAGAAAGAGTTCCTGAAGGAGTACCTTGAGGCTGATCAGGAAAAGCCAAAGGGAGCAGTTGCCCTTAGGGACCAAGTGCATGAGATTCCAATCTATGAAGAGTTGAACACCTTCTTGAGAGGATTTTTTGGAGGAGGAAGCTCGGTTACCAAATATAAGCGGTATGGTCGAGCAGTAATGTCTTTGGAGACGAGGAGACCTAATCATGCTCAGGAGCCCGCCCTATGCTTCACAGGGGTTGATCTTGAGAATGTGGTTTCACATGAGAATGATCCGGTGGTAATATCAGTTGTCACTGTGGGGGCGAAAGGTGCATAGAGTTTTGATCGACCAGGGGAGCTCGACCGACGTGACATTTTGGGAGACCTTCCTCAATTTGCAGTTATCCCCTGACTAGTTGAGGCCATACGATGGGTATGTTGAGTGACAAGGGGTATGTTGAGCTGAGGACAACCTTCGCTGATGAAAACGCGGCCAGAACCATTGCCTTCAGGTATATTGTTGTTAACGTGTCTCCTGCTTACAAATTGCTTTTAGGTCGAGCATCCTTGAACAAGTTGAGAGAAGTAGCCTCGACAACCCATATGAAGATGAGACTACCTTCTGATGAGGGAGAGGTAATCACCATAAAAGTCTATCAGAAGACGACAAGAAAGTGCTACGAGAATAGTTTGAAGAATCAAAGGACAACGTAGTCGAGGTGCTCAGGAATGGAGCATATAGTCTGGAGACCTTAGAGGGAGGAGCCATTCCTCAAACGTTTGGCGAATCTCAAGTTTTACTTTAGCTAAGGTATTTAGCTTTAATGCTTTCCTTTTGAACAATAATGTTGTTTTAGGTGACGCTCTTCTTCCCTCGAAGGGGTTTTTTAATGAGGTCATCTAATGATAAATTTTTTCTCAAAAGATGGTGCATTAGTTTTGTTTATTTGTTTAGAGTTAGCACATGATAAGACGACTTGTCCCGGTAAGATTCTGAGTAGGCGCCTTGTGTATCTATTGATAGATAAAATGACCTGTCTCAGTAAGATTCCGAGTAGGCACCCAATGTATCTATTGATAAATAAGATGACCAATCTCGGTAAGATTCTGAGTAGGTGCCCTGTGTATCTTGACAGATAAGACGACCTGTCTCGGTAAGATTCCGAGTAGGCGTCCTGTGTATCTATTGACAGATAAGACGACTTGTCTCGATAAGATTTCGAGTAGGCGCCCTGTGTATCTATTGATAGATAAGATGACCTGTCTCGATAAGATTATCCGAGTAGGCGCTCTGTGTATCTATTGACAAATAAGACGACATGTCACGGTAAGATTCTGAGTAGGCACCCTGTGTATCTAGTGACAGGTAAGACGACCTGTCTCGATAAGATGACCCAAGTAGGCACCCTGAGTGTAAATTGATTTTCTATTGTTAGGTAAGACGACCTTTCTCAGTAAGACTATCCGAGTAGGCGACCTGCGTGTAAATTGATTTTATGTTGTCAGGTAAGACGACCTATCTCGGGAAGATGATCCGAGTAGGCGCTCTGCGTGCAAATTGATTATCTGTTGTCAGGTAAGACGACCTTTCTCGGTAAGATGATCCGAGTAGGCGCCCTGCCTGTAATTTGAATTTTTGTTGTCAGGTAAGACAACCTCTCTCGGTAAGACTATCTGAGTAGGTGCCCTGTGTGTAAATTGATTTTTTGTTGTCAGGTAAGACGACCTATCTCGGTAAGATGATCCGAGTAGGCGCCATGCGCATAAGTTGATTTTCTGTTGTCAGGTAAGACGACATGTCTCAGTAAACTATTCGAGTAAATTGATTATTTGTTGAAGGTAAAATGACATATCTCGATAAGATTATTCGAGTGGGCGCCATTTGTGTAAATTGATTATCCATTGTTAGATAAGATGACCTGTCTCGGTAAGATTATCCGAGTAAGCGCCCTGTGTGTAAATTTATTATATGTTGTCAGGTATGGCGACCTATCTCTATAAGATTATCTAAGTAGGCGTCTTGTGTGTAAATTAATTATCTATTGGCAGGTAAGACGACCTAGGATGGTGTCAGTACAACTACCTGAGTACGGGCGTTTTGCAGTTTAATTTGTTATGGTTAAGTTGTTTGATTTTAGGCAAGGTAAGACGACCTAACTTGGCGTAAGAACGAGTTATAGGCGCTTTGCAAACAGATGTCATGGTTAAGTTGTTTCGGTACATGGTAAGGGGGGCTACCTCGGTGAGTGAATGATCAGATGATCAGCCGAGTAGGTGCTCTGTGAAACAAAGCCTAGTGAGATCAAGATATATGGCCTTAGACCAAGTTTGCGAGATATACCTATGCAAGTAGGGAATGAGCATAGGCTTGTTGTAGCTATGGGTGTATAGTTCATCAAAAGGTTAGTTCTTTGTTAGTTGAGGACTCCATAGTTTTCATGCTTAGATTTTGCCTAAGTTGCATTCTTGTTACCTTTATTAATTTATGCTTAAAAGGTAGAGATGGTGCATAAGATTCTCTTCTGTTGTTAGCACCATGAGTAAAGGTGCCCGTAGGCAGAATATTTTTTCTGTTATATATTTTCAGTTGAGATTATATTCTTGTAAGACTCTTCGCTTAGGCAAGCTCAGCTTGAGCCTAGGGGGCTTGTGTATTGGACATGGATGCTTGGGACCTCGATCCAGGTATTTGGGGGAGCTCAGCTTGATGTTTGGGCCCAAGAGGTGGGTCGTGAGCTCAGCCCAGATGTTGGTCAGCCTAGAAAAGGTAGTTAAGATAAAAAGATAAAGAAATATTTTATTTGTTATCGTATTATTCAGAAGATGAAAGATATAATTGTTATTGTTTAAATATGTTATCATATTATTCTAAAGATGAAAGATATAATTATTATTGTTTAAATTTGTTATCATATTATTATGAAGATAAAAAGATATTTTATCTCTTGTGATAATATGCAAGTTAGTTATATATTAATACATGTTAGTTACAAATTAATTAATAGTTGTTGGTTGAAGAGATAAAGTTGTTAAATAAGAGAAGCATCGTGAGTAAGGGTGCACACGTAAACATAATATTTTCCTGTTGTTAGCACCTGAAGATAAATGGTGCCCCTTTCGCATGTGGTTTTCCTGTTATTATTTTATGTTTTCAGTAGAGATAAGATTCTCATGAGAGAAAGTTGTTACAAGAGTAGTTATAAAAGGGACTTGAGTTTCCAGGTAAAGGTACGTTATTTCTGAGACTGAAACTGAATACTTATTTGATTTTAGTAAACTCTCACTGACTTGATCATTGGAGTGTGATCAACAGGTAGAGCCCCCTCTATTTCAACGAAGTCACGTTCCAGTGCAACAAAAAGACGTAAAATAGACTCCAGAGGAGAAAGATCAAAAGTGGAGCTTCTCACCAGAGTCAACCGGCGAGAACAACTATTAAAGTTGTATCGATCAGGTCTGTACGACCGATTCGAAACCCAACACATGTTCAAGACCAACCGAAACCATTATATCCAAGCAACGAACTAACAACACTGATCAAAGATCAAGCATTAAATAATGTATCCTTTTACAGATTGAATCCTTAATTAGGTCCAATAACAAAGGGCACACAATAATTATATAAATTAGCACATATTTCAAGATTGAGGTGCGTCATCATCTAGTACTAATTGCACTATGTACCGAGTGTCGAAGTCTTACTTGAGTGTTAAAGTGCCTTTTGTAGGTATCATCTGAGTCTGGAGTTCATGTAGACAAAGAGTGGAAGAGTGAGAGGTGCATAAGGAGTTTGTTTTAGAGGAAGGAGGGAATAGCAGACCGACAAACCGAAAAGGAAGATAATCGTTCTCTTAGTTCCAACCCCGTTTAAGAAAAAAAAAAGAATAACTTCTAAGATATGGAAGATATGAAATTTTAATAAAGATAAATTTGAATGGATAAAAAATAAAAAATCGATATATAAGGCATAAATATTTTATCTCTTTAAATTTTAATTTTTATGAATTCTGTCTAAAATATAAAGATCATTGTATTGTAAGATAATATATAGAGTCTTAATTAAGGAGAGATGATATCAATTTAAGGATTAGTATTTTGGACTATTAAAAGATTGGTGGAAAAGTTTTACTAGTAAATATGCTACCACCAAAGAGAAGTTAATTATAATTTATTCAATAAGATATTGTTTAGATGTGTAAAGGATGTGATGGTGATGTTAGTATCCATTTATAAGGAAATAAGATTATATAGTTATGTATATTATCATTAAAAAGAATTGATAACTCATTGGGACTCTATGGATAATATATACATGTTATTGAACTTAAGTAGTGTTTTGGAGTAGTTTCACAGAGTATAAAATATGGAATTTCAATTACATGAGTTATTCTCAAGAAAATTCTATTTCTTGGAATGATATTGCTTAAGTAGTGGACTACTGCTCAAATGGTGGATTGTTGCTTAAGCGACATTCAAGCAATGAGTCACCATTGTTTGCATTGTTCACTATCTCCCTAGCGGCAATATGGAAACTCTAGGTGATAGTGTATAGCTCAAGAAAGAACTTGAAGCTTGAATAAGATAAATATCAAAACAATTATTTCTTCTCTAGGAAAAACAAATCTCAAGCAACAAGAAAGCCCTTAAACAATGATTTTTTGTAGTAGTGCATGGGGTTCTAGAATAGATGAGACCATACAATGTGTCACCGATCAAGTGGCAATGTGGTCACTCAAGCACTAAAAAAGTGATATAATAAATGCTTTTAGAACTTATTAGAGTGAAACAACAGGTAACATTGCTCAAGCATTGGGGTAACACTCATACGATGGACGCTCAAGTGTGGAGTGATTGTTTGAGAGAGAAAGAAACATAAAATCAACTTTCCTCTAGAGATGAGAGTTCACTCAAGCGAGAGATATATCATGTTGGAGAAAGGTGGAGTGAATCTTATATTTGATGAATTCAACCTACTCGAAGAATGAAGATCAATTTTTGTGTTCTTATATGTGTGTTTGTGCTTTTGTGTCTGTTTATTTCTATCTATTAAGGTAAATAATCTATGAAACTCCAAGAATCATATTTTGAAATGTTTTCTAACTATTCAAAATGCTGTGTTAGGTATAGACATGTTTAATATGTTAAAACTGGTTATTTAACATGTTTAAATATCTTTATTTTATGGATGTTATTATCTATTATGATTTTAATATATCAGAAATTCGAATTAATCCACTGTTTTCACTTCAAGTGAAATCAATCTGTTGAATCGAGTTTTTAATCCACTAAAAATAAAAAAAGTTTGTATTTTAAGCAAGAAAGAGTTTGTATTAATTATCTCTCATCCCCTTTAGATATCGCTCAAGCGTTGATATGACGCTCAAGGATTAGGTCACATCTCTCAAGCGAGAGTGTCAACACTTAAGCACAAACTCACAACTAAAGTGACATTCCCTTGTTTGCATAAAATTTAGGAAATTTATGATTCTAATCCTATGGTTCTATTATTTCAAGTTGAACGTTGATTGTGTTGGTAATCATAGGTGTTCTCGTCGATTTACTCGTTTGTCGGTTGACTCGAACGACAGTCTTTGGCCCGCTTATCTCCGCCTGAGATTCGAGCTTCCTTGGTTGAAGAATCTCTCACCTGCAAAGACAAAGGGCGCCTTGGCGACCGTTTGCACTCCAACGCTCAAGTCAGTATTGGGCAAAGAAACAATAAGTGTATAAAGTAGTTTCATTCTTAGAAACGGTGTACCTTGCTAGGGTTCTTAGTGCCCTTTATATAGGTTGAAACTAGGGTTTACCTCTGTTCTGTTACCCGTGTCTAGGGTTCCTTGGGGAATGTCCTTGCGCCGTTATTACACAATCTTAGCGTAATCTGGCACATAGAACTTTCCTTTACTGGAGTGCAACGACTAACAGAATGGCCGCCAAGGTACCAACTCATGCACCAATGCTGCGGGGCCATCTGTTTTATGGGTGCCATGCGGTCTACCCTTGGAAACCCTAGCCTTAACTTGCCTTAGCGGCTCCAAGGGTTGTTTACTTGTGTCGCGCCCGAATGCGCCATACACCCCGCGTGCATGGATCCCTCGTGACTTAGGCTCTTTCTTAGTATCTGGGAGTTGACTTCATGCTAACTCATATTGCTTGTGGAACCCAGCTTACATGGTCCACCTTTACTATCTGACATCGATGTCCGATGTTTGAGGTCTTCTCTAGGATCGATGACCGAGGACTGGTCGGTATAATAGATATGACACATGTTTATTGAAAATGAATGGTGAAATCATAGAGTGTGATTATTGAATGTATTATTCTATGAGATGTGTAAGAAACTAATTTGTTATATAGGAAATTGCTAGATGAGATCTATATTGAAGATGGTAGATTGAAAAACACAAAGTATTGTGACAAGTGTTAATCTCTAAGTTCAAACTTAATACTAGTCTCCCAAAAATATAAAGCACTATTTATTGTGTGAAAAAAAGGTTCAAAATAATTTTATTTCATGAAATTTAGTATTTAAGAACTAAAATAATTTTGTTTTGAAATTTTAAGATATTAAAGTGATTTTTTAATTTAAAGTATCAAAACAAGCTTTATACTAAAATAAAGTTATTACAGAATGTAATTAAGCTTAATATAAACACTCTTATTTATATATCTTAGGTATTTATATATTTGCATTTTATACTGATCATCAACATCTTAGTTCATTGAAATATTGTCTTCTTATAAGTTTTTAGCTATTCAAAATAAATAAAGAGAAAATAAATTAAAAGTAAAATATATAATTTAATTTATATTTAAAAATATTACAAATGCAATTGAACTTAATTAAAAAATATTTAAAACATTTCAAAACCTGTACACAGTATAAATATTTTCTACATTGTCTAATTAC
>Ga0123341_1001725_pt1 | contig 17009 bp, 9 predicted proteins | sample Turbeapinknodule_FD_89959 | JGI IMG/M metagenome (GOLD analysis project Ga0123341, IMG submission 89959) | Root nodule microbial communities of legume samples collected from Mexico - Turtle bean Mexico pink nodule | ecosystem: Host-associated > Plants > Roots > Nodule | place: Mexico: Nepantla...
CATTTCATATATTTATATGATAATTTATGATAAGATGATAATATATTTTTTAACATTATTAATAAATAAATATTAAAATTCTTCATTTTTTTTTACTCTGAAATCATCTCCAATTTTTATGATTTAAAATTTCAGTTTTTAATCTTCATGATTTTTTATGTTTTAGTTAATAAGGGTGCAAACTGTTACTTATTAAAACTTCAAGAGAGGGAAGTATAATTTAATTTGATTCATTTTATTTTTATCACATTTCTCATTACGTTTATTATGTTCTTTTAACTTTTTTATTTTTGTCACTAACACATGGGTTGCTAGACCTTCACATGTTTTTTTCAACTCAGTTAATGTTCTTGATTTAAAATACATAATTGCATTAAATTTACTTCTCGTTCATAATAATATCATTAGTTTGGGAAAATTAACTTTTTTAAAAAAAAGTATTTACTAAGAATATCTTTATTGGTTGATCTTATTCTTAGCTTAGATTTCACATTAAAAAATAGTTTTGTGATTCTAGTATCTAGTTGATTTTTTCAATATAATTCTAATACTTTTAAAAGTATTAATTTAGTTATTCTTAATTAAAATGGACTAATGTGGTCTTTTTTGTTAGATGTGTACTGAAGTTATTGAGAGGATGACAATATAATAATGTGAATCCAATGTATTATATGGTTACTATAGACTATTTTTCCATCATCCAAATCATCATCTGTCTATTAAATTGATTTTGTTACACTCTTCCTCTCATTTAATAATGGAGTTTGTTGACCTTCATTCTACGCCAATTGAAATATTTCCTTGTGTAGCACATGAAAATTTGACTATTGAGGGAATATCCATTTCATTGGAACTTCAACACCAAGTAAGATTCAAGAGAAAAAAAATATCAAACAAAGATTGCATTAAGAGACCCTAAGTCATTCAGACTAGTAAATGATTGCCTAGCTAGCGCATAATGAAGAGTTTGAGTAGTGACCTTTGTTAACATCCTGATTGGGTTCCATCTAGAACATATACTTATTAAGGTAAAGGATGCAATAAGTTTAAAAATCCCAAAAATTATGATCTTTGGTGTGTTAAGCAGAAGAAATGATAGGTTATCTTCAAACTACTTTATTGAAAATGGAAAGTGAAATAGATAAAACAAAGAGATTAATCAGTCACATAAAAATAAACCTTTATCTTAATTGATTATGGAAAGTTTTCCACCAACCATAAAGAGAAGTAGAAATAGAGAAGACGAGGAGTATAAGGCTTGAAACTAAAGTACACATTAATGACCATGATCGAAAGTGAACCTTTCATGAAGCATGAAAAGTAATAGAATGTGAAGAGAGCACCACTACTCTTTTTGGGATCCTAGATTAGGTCGACAAGACATCATGAGGGAGAGGAAAAAATTCTCTTTATCACTATCTGTAATAAAAAGCTCGTTTCACTTTTCACTTGCTTCCTACAAAGTTAGGAGAGAAAGCCAATAAGTTTTCTTAGTATAAAAAGGGAAGAAATTGATACACATAAGTCATCACATTATTAAACTCTGAACAAAAGACTCTGTTTCAAGTTACTTAGATTATACCATTAACTTGTTTGGCTCAAAGGTAGAATCAAAGCAAAAAAGAATTACAAATAGAAGCACTTTTACTCTCATCAAATTTAGATAAAAGAAATAATAGGTTCGCCTATAGGCAGTTAACCTAAGAGAAAGAAAAGAAGGAGAGAGAGACTACATAGAATTATTAATTGATAGAGTTCAACACAATTACTTATTTGAAAACAACTTCAACTCTAATAGGTGCCTTTAAATACAAGATGTAACAAGTAAACAACATTTGAAATACAAAATAGAAATAAATAAATGAGTTTTTCTCAAGACAACAACTTAAAATATTTTTCTCTCTCATTCTATGATAGCTATTTATAGTATTACATCATCACCCTAAATAAAGTTAACATGAATCTAAGAAAGAACCAATTTTAACTAAAATGAGAAATAAATTAAGAACTTTAAAGATGTTTGAATTACATTAAAAAAAAAAGCAAATATTGATAAATAATATCTTTTTACCTTATATTAGTTAAATAATTAAATGCAATTTTTTTAACCAATAATTATTGAAAAAGTATCTCTTAATTAAATGAGTTAGAGTTAAAGTTTTGATAACGTGATTTTTAATATAAAGTAAGTTATGTTGTAAAATTGATTTCTTTTCATAATGATAATTTAATGCACAAAAGACTAAAATTGAATATTTATTCCATATTTGAAGGATAAAGTTATGTAAAACCTGTGGTACCATGCTGGTTCGTTACACCTAGTAGACAGGAAATGAGAGGAGTGTTTGTCATTTTCCTTTTAACAGCTGTGAAAAACATACCAGAGAAAAAAGGTGGTCGAGGCACAGCTGGACTTCAAAAACGGCTCAAAAAATCTCACAAAAGGCAAAGCTCCAATTTCTTTTCTCATTTTTTTATTTCAACCAAAAAAGAAAAAAAAAACACACACACACTGATGACGTGTCCAAGATCTTCCTTGGGCCTTTTTCTTTTCACCTCCAACCCTTTCTGTTCCTCACACACTCACAACAACGATCCCTCTCTTCATCCTTCTAAGCACGTCCATTCATCTTCCTTCAACTGCTCATTCATCTTCTCCTTCCTTCTCATTCCTTTGCCAATCCACCATGTTCCTCACCCTTCTCTCCCTCTAATGATGCCTCTCACAGGTACCTTCTACTTCTGCATCTCCCACCCTTCCCTTCTTCTGTCGGAATCTCATTTGCCCCATTTCAGATTTTGATCCAAAATTCTTTTTTGATCAATTTTCTCGCCCTTTCAGCTCGCTACTTCTGTTGGGTCACTCTCTGTTTTTCGTTTTGGAACTCTTCCCTGCTTTAATTAATTAACGGTGTTCGTGTTGTTTATGACGCAAATAAATAAATAAATAAATAAAATGTGTGTTTTGTTCTTGGAATATCACATTGGGTTCTGGGAGGTATGGTTTATTGAGTGGAAGTGATGGAGAGTCTCACTTGGGTTTTATCCGTGCTGGGTTTTGCTTAATTTTGATCTAAAAGTGAATTCCTTTTGGTGAATGCATATAATAATAGAGGACTAAACAGTGGATGCACTAACTGATCCAATGATAAATCATCATGTATGGTTGGTTTGATAATTTTACAATAAGTACCTTAAAAGTTGTATCAACAATATGTTGACAGTGTAAGCTTTTTTATACCGATAATGTAACTTTTACAATAGTTACCTCAAAATGCAATTGAGTGTTAATGCTTTTGAATGGACTGATGGGGATTCTAATGGTTATATTGGTATTACTTCGTGATTTGTGGTTGCACTTGCTGTGACATGTCTATATTTGAAGTAGAGGTCATTGATTTTTGGCTCGCTATTGCTTTTTCCTTGTTCAATAGATCCATTAGTTTGAATTGTTGCGAAGGAAACATTACGACCATGCAGATTCATTACCGATGGTTTGATTCTGAGGCTAAAATAAGGTTGTTATCTAATTGTATATCCAGTCCCTATTGCAGTCAGTAAGCCACTTACAAGGTGTTATCAGCTTGCTGACCCTGGGGATTTTGGTCTGAGTGAATAGATAACTTGGTCTCAAGTTTGCAAGATGCCATATTATATACAGAGACTTTATAGACTATGCAATGCATCCTTTTCACCTGATGGACCTGTGTCGGAAGAGGTCATTGAGAAAGTTCGTGAGAAGTTAGGTATATTTTCTTTTTGACTTGTTTATCTTGCTTTTGTATTCATTTTTATGGTCAACTTTTAGAATGCTTCATGCTATACAAAAAGAGGTAGTTCTGGATTATTGATCGTTCTATACTTTGTCAATAACTTCAAGCTTTCAATTATTTTCTTTCATCTTTTTGAGATGTGTCTGCATGGTTTATAGTAATAAAGAATTAATGCGTTACTACTAATACCTTTATGATTTTATCTTAGTTCTTAGATGACTTTGATCCTGCAGCCCAATAATTTTTATGTCTAGCCGATATTTTATTGATAACCTTACATAATGTTTCTATAGAGAGAATCAAGCCATCAGATGTAGGTCTTGAACAAGAAGCACAACTGGTTCGGAATTGGCCTGGTCCAGCACTTGAACATAATGGGAGCCATCAATCCTTGCCACCTATAAAATATTTGCATTTGCATGAATGTGACTCATTCTCTGTAAGTAAAGTCTCATACCTTAAGATCATGTTTATTCTGTTAGATTTTTTTATAAATTTGGGCCTTATATTTGCAATACTAACTGAAGTTTGATTTGCTTTATCTTTTGCAGATAGGAATTTTTTGCATGCCCCCATCATCTATCATTCCGCTCCATAATCATCCTGGAATGACGGTGTTGAGCAAGTTGTTGTATGGCTCAATGCATGTTAAGTCCTATGATTGGATTGATGCACCTGGCTCTACTGATCCATCTGCAGGTGTATTTTCTATAACTTCATATATTTTACTATTACTCTGGTCATTTTTTAATCCTCTGTTTTTACATGCGAGTGTGATTGATTGCCCTTCCTTGCCTTTACCTTCTCAAAGAACACTAACTCCAATCTCATTGAGGTAGAAGAGATAGTAGCATTATGCTAGGAATTACCAAAAATAGTCCAATTGGACAACTAAGATAAAAACAGGAGTGTAATAATTAGTTCAGAGATCAATACATGGCATATGACCTTTGTTGATTTTATTTGGTATCATTTAGAGCTTAATGAAGAATATGTTGTGAAAAGGCTAAAGTTGTCATGGCATTGTAAAGTAAATGCGAATAGGGATAAAGAGTTGTTCTTAGTTACTCGTCTACTTCCTGATCTATTACTCTATACTATTAAGTGTTTTAATTTGTAAGGAAATTACAATGGCTCGATAGAATACTCTTGACCATTTTGGATTTATATCAGGGTTATAGTTACGATATGCAAATTCATAAATTGTAGTGATTTTTATCCTTTCTTCACTTGCTAGTGTGTGTAACAGTGCAAATACCAAAACGAAACTGCCAAAGTCATATTTTGGGAACTTGTATACTCTTAATATTGAAACCTCACAAGAAGGTCTGAGTGACTATTATGATCAAAGGGGAATAGGATACAAATTCACACGCAGAACAGAGAAAGATAAAGAACACCTCTTCTAGATCTTTTATTCCAACACTCTAACAAAACACAAAAAGCATTTACAAAGGAGAATAACTCCTTTCACATAGGTAATATCCTATCATGACCCAAACATAAAACAAGGTAACCCCTTAACCTATCGGGTTGGTCTTTATTTAAAGACCAACCATAACCAACAAACTACTCGAAACCCCTTATCCTTTATTCTTAAATTTCCTTCTAGAATACACCCTCCATACTTTGCCCTTATCTTTTTGCCTACCATTACTTCCTTCTGTCAAAACAACCTTGTCCTTAAGGTTGAAATCTAGAAATTGCTTCTTGATGGTTGCCACATCTTCCCATGTATCGGTATCACTGTCACCTTCACCTTATTAAAACTTGTGGAACGAGTGTTCCTTGGACTGTTACTTCACGACTATCCAAAATTTCCTTTGGAGAAAAATTCACACCTTGTCCCTGAAATTCGGGAGGCAACTCTGGATGCACTTGGTGATTCCCTACTGCTAACTTGAGCTGGGAAACATGAAAGACTGGGTGTGTATTCGAGCCAGCACTGGTAGTTGTAGCCTAAAAGCCACCGGACCCACCTTTGTTAGAACCGGAAAAGGCCCATAATATCAGGTTGCTAGTTTTGAATGCACTCGACTAGGCATAGATAGTTGTTGACGCGCACGAATTTTCAAATACACCATATCTCCTACTATAATTGGAGAAGGTTTTTTGTGTCGATTGACAAACTTAGACATTTGATCCTGTGGTCTTTGTAAATGAAATTTGAGTTGTGTAAGGGCCTCATATCGACTCATTAAATCTTGTGCAACTGCCTTTACCATTGTTTCACCTGGAACAGAACGTGCTAGAGATGGAGGAGGGCGTCCATACACTACTTCAAAAGGGGTACAATTCGCTACCCCGTGAAAATTGGTGTTATACCAATATTCTGCCCACGGAAAGAAAATTGCCCAAATTTTGGGTTGCTTTGAACTAAAGCAACAAAGGTATGTTTCCAGTGTCGTATTCAAAACCCGGATTTGTCCATCCGTCTCTGGATGATACGCCGTGCTCATCTTAATTGTTGTCCCTCGCAATTTGAACAATTCCTTCTAGAAAAGACTTAGAAAAGTTGAGACCCTATCCCTCAAACTCTTATGATCTGTGTAGACCGTAGATTTCCGTCCCAGTACGTAAGGTCTGCAATGCTGAATGGCTAACACTAAAGCCATTAATTCCTTCTTATACATAGATTTGCCAGAGAAGTCTTGGCCAATGCTTTGCTGAAAAAAGCAATTGGTTTCTGGGACAACACCGCTCCCAAACCCGTGCCTGAAGCATCGCATTCGATGCAAAAAGGTTGACTGAAATTTGGCATCATTAATACATGTGCAGTAGTGATTGCTGTCTGTAATTGTTGCATGGCTCTCTTACTCTCCTCCGTCCACGCAAAATTTCCCTTTTTGAGTAACTGTGTTAATGGTCTCGCCATTCTTCCATAGTTATGTATGAATCTTCTATAGTAACTTGTGAGGTCCAAAAATCCTCTCAAAGCTTTCAAGGATTTGGGTATTGGCCATTGCAAGATGACTGAAATCTTTTGAGGGTCTATCTGTACTCCCTCCCCCGAAATTATATGACCCAAATACTGTACTTCCTGTTTACAAAACTCGCATTTCTGTGGTTTGCGTAAAACTGGTGTTGTTGGAGAGTTTTTGGAACTTGTTTCAGATGTGTCATATGCTCCTCCCACATTTTGTTGTATATCAGAATGTCATAAAAAAAAATACAAATTTCCTTAAGTAAGATTGTAGTGCACTGAAAAGTAGCTGGTGCATTAGTTAGTCCAAAAGGCATATCTAGTGATTCATAATGTCCATGGTGTGTACGAAAAACAGTATTCTGTATATCAAATCCATGCATACGAATCTGGTGATAGCTAACTCGCAAATCCACCTTGGAGAAGTAATGTGCCCCCATGTAATTCGTCCAACAATTCCTCTATTAGTGGAATCGGAAATTTATCCAGAGTTGTTGTTTTATTCAAGGCCCTATAGTGCACACAAAACCTCCAGCTGCCATCCTTCTTTTTTACTAGAATAGCTGGACTTGAATAGGGGTTGTTGTTGGGTCTAATAATTCCTGCCTTCGACATTTTTGCAACTTGTTTCTCTATCTCCATCTTCAACATATGTGGATACCTATACGACCTCACATTAATTGGATCTACCCCAGATTTAGTTGGAATTTTATGATCTATCTCCCTGTTGGGAGGTAATTGTTTGGTTTCTTCAAAATCACCCTCACATTCCTTCAAAACATCATTCAACTCCATTGTCTGCCTCAAGGATAAACCAACCATCTCCTCACTCGTGGACTGATCTATACTCGTCAGATCTGTGCTTGCTATTCCCCATATGAGGGACACTGCTTCGGTCTCCTCCTTTTTTAAAGCTTTAGGAGTCACCAAAGTTCTGGTTAATTTGTAGTCTCCTCTAATTTGCACCTTTTGACCTTCAATACTAAAATTCATTGTCAACGTCTTCCAATTGACTCTCACATCTCCCAAAGTGGCCAACCAAGCTACTCTAATATCATATCCACCCCTCCTAGCTCAAACAAGTCTCCTTAAGCGTATACTTTTCCAGCTTCACCTCTACCTCTTGACAACACCCACCCGCTCTTCTCTTTTTGCCATCACCTAGCCTCTGTTATAAGACGGTGTGGACTCAACTTGCAATCCCAATTGGCAAACCAACTCGGCAGAGATGAAGTTGTGACTAGCCCACTGTCAATCAACACTAGCTGATGCAATCCTAGCTTGCATTGCTATGAGTATTTTGTTTTGTATTTTAGGGTGTGGAATTTGGTGGGATTGGGAGGCTAAAATGAGTGAAAGAAATTGTGAAGTATTGATGTATGAAGAAAGATAATGAAGCTTAAGAGAGGTTAGGGCAACTCCTAAGAGGTTCCTTGCTAAAACACTTAAAAATAAGGCTAGCAAAGAGTGAGCTAAGAGACTAGTTGAGGCTGAAATTTTGGCAGCAATTCAATAGTCTATTCAAAGCCAATTTATAAGGGGGTTAGCACTTGTATTTTTAGTGCAATGGGCAGCCAATGTGCAAGCTTTAACCCTAAAAACTCTCCACCCATAGAAGGACAAGTGACTCTCTAATTCGAGCAACTCCTCTCAAATTAGAGGTTGACAAGTGTCCTCTAATTGGAGAGAATCCTCTCCATTCCCATGAAGACAAATGTTCTTTTGGCATTGGTGAGAATCCTCTCCATTAAGTTAAACCTTCATGCCTTCCTTGTCACTCCATGTCCATGTTTTCTATTTGCACTCTAATAATTTATTTGTGCACCCTAGATGGTCTAAAGTTGAATTGGGTCCAATGAGACCCATTTGTAACTCTAGCTAGACTCTTTCTTTTTCTATTTACACCCTACTCTAATTGGACCAATACATGGCCCATGAAAATTGGCCCAAAACATGGCCCAAGAAAATGGCCCAAATACAAGTCCAAAATAAAGCCTATACTACTCTGTACAATGTTTATAAAACTAGCTAAAAATGGAAGAGTAGACAACAATTAATTCTCCCTGAGATTAGAGTCTTATGAGATCCTTTTCCTGATTCCAATCTTCTTCGTCGAATGTCTCGAGGCTGGATGGGTTTTTATCACTAGCGTTGTTTTTTCCTTTCACCTTCCCTTGTAATTTCATGGTGTTGGGTTGCGTTAAACCCCCAACTGAAAAAATGGATAAATCCACCTATTGACACTCCCTCCCCTCTTCTAAGTCCTCCAAATTCTCATCAATTTGTCCCAGCATACTCCATTTCACCTCTGTAGGACATCCCTCATCTTCTGCCCAGATGATCATATGCAAATTCTTTTCAGGACATCGATGCCATGGACCATACGCCCCTCCGCAGTGGAAACATCTTCCCTCTTCCCTCCTTTGAGCATATTTGGGATAGGGAAGGGTCCTGGTTCCCTTGTTTCTTGAGCCTTCTCCTACAACACCTCTCGACCGTACCTCTCTGCGTTGCTAGTCAAGCTAGACGAGACTTGCCCACTATTTACCTTATACAAGTTAGATGACTCCTTCTATGCGGGATGTTATTCCTGCCCCTCCTTGATAACGCCCATAGGAAGTGCTATTCCTGTACCCATTACTGCCCCATTTTTTTTTTCATAAGAGACATCTTCCACATCCTGTGCAATCTCCATTGCTCTCATCAATTCTTTGGGATCATGGGGTCTAATTTGGTTACAAATCTTGGATTGTAACCCAATAGAAAAATATCCCAGCAGTTGTTCATCCCCTGTTTGAGGTGCTTGTGATACCAACAACTAAAACTCTTGAATGTATTCCTCCATCCTTCCATTTTGTTTAATCTTTACCAATTTCTCTAAAACACAACTCCTCTACCTTCCACCAAACCTTCTATTTAGCGCCATTTAAAACTCTTCCCAAGAAGGGTTCTTGGAATTCTTCCGCCAGAAACTGAACCAATGGCTGGCACTACCTTCCATATTAATGAAGGCCAGTCTTAGTCTCTCCTTGATTGAGACATTTTGCACCTCAAAGAATTTTTATGCTCTGGCCAACCACCCCGTCAGATTTACTCCCTCAAAGATCGGTAATTCCACCCTCCTAAACCAAGGTTTAAGCTCCTCTTCATCTGCTACATCAAATTTGTTACCCTGTCTTGATCGTTCTTCCTTCTTTTCATCTCCATTCACGAGCTCTCCCCTCCTTTAGACATTCTGTCACCTTTCTTGATGTCCCGCAACATTTCTTTGATTTCCTTCAAGTGCAACAACATACATTCCTTCAACCCCGTGATGTCTGCTCTCATTTTCGCAATTACTCTTCCTTATTCGCTGGTCAATTTCTCCAATGCGCTCGTCCTCTGTTCCATACTCTTCAATTTTGGATTCGGCAGGTCGGACCAAACTGTTACGATCAAAGGAGAATAGGAAACAGATTCACATGCAAAACATAGAAATAGAAGGAACACCTCTTCTAGAACTTTTATTGCATCACTCTAACAAAACACAAAAAGCACTTACAAAGGAGAATAACTCCTTTCTCACACGTAATACCCTGTCACAACCCAAACATACAACAAGCTAACCCTTTAACCTACTGGGTTGGTCTTTATTTAAAGACCAACCATGACCAACAAACTACTCGAAACCCCCTTATCCTTTATTCTTAAATTTCCTTCTAGAATTCACCCTCCATACCTTGTCCTTATCTTTTTGCCTAACAGTAAAGTTGGAGTAATGTGTGTATATATAAGTAACACTTACTGAATATGCTATCCAATTCTAGGCAGGTGATGCAATATTCATCTGTCAATACAAATTCTATTTCATCTTACATGCAAGAGGCTCTTTCATTTTACATATAACAGGCTCTTTCATAAGCACGCATGAATCTGATTGAAAGTAGGCATTCATCTAGAATTTTCCCATTCCTTGTTATATATTAATGTGACTTAAATTCCATCATAACTCTTTAAATTTCCTAAAATAGCCTGGTTAAACCCTTAAAAGTATCTTATATCATTATCCAACTAAAACTGAAATCCTTCATTCCATATAAAATTCCACAAGAATATTTTGAATATTTGACGATCTTGCAAGATTTCTAAAATTTGATCTCAATTTTTACTTTAAAGTGAATATATGTATTCCCCCCTCCCCATACATTTGTAACTGTATCTGGGCCTCTAATTTTATTGAATGCAATGTGGACAGAACAAATCTATCCAATAAAATTAGGTCTTTCTCAAAATTGAGTTGTTGGATTTGTGGATTTAAAATATCCTTCGTGAAACATTCCACGAGGGAAATCTTTTTGAATATGAATGGCTTTTGACCCTTTATTTTGCATGTCATCTTCTACATGTTGGATAGTTTTTTGATTGATTGACTGATTATTTATAAATGGATTTCAAGAAGTGCGACTGGTTATTCTTAAAGCTCCATTTTTTTATCTTCCATTATTTGAGCTTGATTGGCTTCTTCAATAGTGAACATTTTTGTAGGAGAATTTCAATCTATAAGGCTCGGATACGCCTCTTAAATGGTGTATCCGTGTCGGACACACGTATCGGATACTGACACACATACGACACTTGTATGATCTATATCAGTGAAGTGTCTAATTCAACAAATACATTAATTTTCTAAAAATTCAAACTTATTGTATAAGTTTTTATTATGATTATAAAAATAAGAAATAAATCATTTTGAACGAGTTATGGGAAGCATATTTCTGCCACAAAAAAACTCAGACATATTTGTGCACATAAATCTTTATTGTCAATTTATATAATTCATAATTATATAATATATAGATTCGTGTTCCCGTGTCCTTTAACACTAGTGTTCTAGGTCAATTGATAGCAGCCTCTTCCTTGCATATGTAAATAGTCTTTCCTGATTTGAGCCCATGACCTTTTGGTCATTAAGGCACAACTTTAACCACCCAATAAATCCCCAAAAATATTTACTATTAAATTACATCAGGGTTATCTAAAACCAATGTGTTATTATTATCATTATAACTAAACCATTTCTGCTATGAAGTCATACTTTTGGTTTACTTGTAAATGTAATGATGATTCTGTAGACATATAATGACTTGATCAATCAGTTTTATAAATTTGTTGAAAGTAATATGGTGTGTTTCTTATGCCGTACCACTGAAACTCTCTCAAAAAGTAAAAGAAAATAAAAGTTCATGCCTGCATCTAATTCAGGGTTTTAAATTGCAGACTACAGGGGCGTCTGTAGTGGCCATAGTAGTTCCGCAGCTTCATGTTTGTGCTAGTGCTAGTTTTCAAGTAATTTATTGGGCTTAAGAAGTATCTAAATGTCTGTATTGAAGATTTTAACTAATTGTGATTGAATTTAGTGGGAGGAGCTAGTTCCCCATTTTGTAGGGATTAGCAAAGCATGCTTTGAAATTTTGAAACTCCTTGGATAGAGGCATCCACATGTGGTGTGCCCTGACTGTACCTGTGTTACTTCAATTAACTCAGAATATTTAACATAACTTTGCCAGCCTTTAGTTTCACTTTATCTTCCCTGGTTTGGTTCTTGTTGGACATCGAGGTTGTGAGAACTCTGCTAGCCTCGCTTTTGGCCATTTGATAGAGATGTAATGTGTATGGAAAGATACCACGCATAGTAATGAACTAAACTGATTATTTTTGTGATGTACACAGTACATTTGCCATTCTGCCACTAAACTGAACTAGAAAAAAAGGGTAGTCTTGAAGCTTAGTTTTAATTATGATTGTGTTCATCAAAATGTTTTATGTGATTTAAAACAATTGAGCCAATTAGTAGGTTTAGACTTCAGTATGGAAAACAACATAAAGATTGTTTTTTTCTTTCGAAATCTTTTATTTGAAAATTTGTTTCAGTCTATTTGTTTATTGGGATACAGTTGTGTTGTGACTATCTGTCCATCCCTGAAAACCTGCACTCTTGGCCATTATCTTTTTCAGTATGCAAGTTAGTGATAACCTATAATCAATGTGACAGCAGATATCAGGAATACATGAAGTACAGAGGATTCTCTCCCTTACCCAATTATATGAGAGATCTGAACTCCCCAACCCATTTTCTACTCAAAAACTAAGATTGATTTCTTTTCTGTTCTCCCTATTATATATACGTATACTCACTCATCTTTTGTCTACCAAATTGTTTGAGGTAACCGTTTTCTAATGCACCTTGGTATAATCTTTGCTGCGAAGTTATTTTCAAGCGAAGACTGAAATAGCTTCAAGTTCTACTCGCTAACACCTACATTTTTTCTATGCGTTGTTACCATACTACTATCTCACTACTTCACAGGATCGCCAGCAGTGATATAACCTACTTAATTTCTTATGGCCATATCCGTATTATTGAATTCATATTATGATATGACCAGTATGGCACTATCAGTATTATGCCAACCAACGTGATGGGCAAGGACTGTGCTTCTGCAGTTCCACTATTTCCCCACTTGTTCTTTTCTCACATTATCTATGTGACCTCATTTTTTGAATAATATTCTTAACATATAGTTTATATTCTACAGCCACAATGATATCAGCTCAACCGAGCATGGTGTCTATTCTACTTCAATCACTGAATGTGCAAAGTTGCAATTGCAATGTTAACTTTTCTTAACCCTGGTCTGGAATATTATGAAGGCATATGAACCTGATCACAGTAAAATCTAACTAATTATTGATACCGTGATATTTACAACTTAACAAGAAATCCATGATCTGCATTGCACAGTACTATCCTTTTCTTGTGATAAATTTTCCTTCATTTATATTTACCTGTCTCATTCTCCTTCATTTGGTAAATACTAAGAAGCTGTTTTTATTCTCCTGACACTAAAATTTGTTAATCTGTGATTGACAGCTAGACCTGCAAAGCTTGTCAAAGATACTGATATGACAGCACCAAGCCCCACAACGGTTCTTTACCCCACCAGTGGAGGAAACATCCATTGTTTTAGAGCTATAACTCCTTGTGCTATCTTTGACATATTGTCTCCCCCTTACTCTTCAGAGCATGGAAGACACTGCACCTACTTCCGGCGATCCCAATGGAAAGATCTCCCTGGTAATCTGATTTATTTTCATCGCCAACCTTTGAAATTCTCTTCTGTTAATCACATTGCACCATTGCCAACCTTCATTTCCACTGCAGTTAATGTTCAGTTGGATGGAGTGACGGTTTCTGAAGTGACTTGGTTAGAAGAGTTTCAACCTCCTGATGACTTTGTGATCCGGAGAGGACTGTACAGGGGTCCAGTTATTAGAACTTGAAAAAATTTCTTGTTTGATGTGTCTTACACCATAAGGAAATTGGCTTATCTTTACAATACAACAAAGGGAACAGTGGAATGTGCAATAATGATATTCTTTGTCTATGTCTGTTAGGCATTGGAGTTTGTACATAATAATGCACTAGTGTAATCTATTTACAGACCTCAAAAGTAATCCAGTAGAATAGTTACGTAATGTTGAAATAGTACTTGTTAGTGGCCATATCAAAATCTGTTTTCATGGAGAACAAGAGGGTGTTTTGATTTGGTCACGGCTTATGGTAACATTGTGTCATTTTCAGGCTTCAAAAACTATTTTTGCCTTATGCTCAGTCCAAAAAGAAAATAAAACAAGTTCATAACAACTAAGCTATTAAGCCTATTTGTAAGAGTTTGTTTGAATTTATTTTATAATATTAGTAATATTAATTACTTTTATGAGTGGTTGTGAGAATTTATAAAATAATTTATCATATGTCCATAGGTTATTGTCAATTTATTCTATATATATGGGATAACTTGTAAAAACTCTACTTATTTAGATAGCACTCTAACATGTTTCAAAGAGTACTAAATTCAACCATGAGAAAGGAAAACTCCAAGCCAGGTCGTAGGTACTTAGTACAAGTTTCCTACATGAGTGCTCACAATATGTTTGACATTATCGTTACATGCGTGTTGGCTAAACGATCCTTTATAAAACATCTATGTAAAGTCAACGGTATGAAATTTTAGAACCACGAAAATACCACGAACTTCTTATCATATTTGCCTTGTCTTTTTCTTGAACTTCACATTCTAAAAAAGAACACGTATATATTGAAATGGACAATTAAAAACTGGTTCTTAATTATCTTTTGATGAAAAAATTAAACAAAAAATCTCCACTCATCAATGTAAGTAAAATGAGAAAGGTATAATTTGGGTATTTAATAGGGATTAATAAAATATCACAGAGATTAATAAAATATTATTAATGGATGAAAACTGCTAAAATAGTTATGATAGTTCACCCTATAGCTCAACAGTAACTATTCATGTTACTCAATGCTTGGCCTTAACTACCTAGTAATTGCCAAGTCATCTTAATAATAGGACATACGTAAGAAAGAATGTGACCTCTTTATTTGAGTCTCTATTTAAGACCATGAGCCTATAAATACCTCAATCTTCTCAGGAAGTAGATCCTATCGGATTATTCATTGATTTATACAAATCATTACTTGAGCATAAGAGAATCTTTTGCAGGTTCACCACTACTCATTGGAACAATTCGGAAACTCTCGCCAAACTCACATACACCTCAGAAGAAGGACAACTCATCCTTGGTAAGAACATTTGACATCCATTGTGGGGCCCTGGTCAAATTTTTCCAAGACCACATTGTCATGTGGTTTTCACAAGAAACCAAACAACAACTTTAGCATCACAAGCAAGCATGGATTCATCTCTTCTAGCAGCACTCAAAGTCCATATCGACTCAACTTTACTCGGTCTCTGAAATCAGTTGAGTAAAGATATGGAATTAATGCAAGATCAACATCATGGTGAAATTCAAACTCTCTAGGATAATACCGCAATGAAATACATGCCATCCGACATCATGTTTCTCTAAACACAAAAATTGTGGAGAGGACAATTCAACAATCACACATCACTGATTTATACACAAATCATCTGTATTTTTACTGACTTGAGCATCGAAGAATCTTCTGCAGGTGCTCCACTACTCATTGAAAGAACTCAGAAGCTCTTGCCAAATCTACACACATCCCGGAAGAAGGACATCTCAATCTCGATAGGAACAATATATAAAAGAAAATGATCGTGATATATGGACAAACGCATAATAGATGCGCCAATATACAACTGTTGATGTGGCAAAAGATATTAATATTTTAAGACTTCACTCACAATCTTTTGAAACTCTTTATTATTATGATTGTTTTAGAACTTTTTTTTTCTTTTGCTAGTTTTTCTTTTTGAGCTTTTCTCTATAGTTGTAAAATTTATTCTTGTGCATGGAAGTTTTGTTTTTCTTCTATATTAAGTTTGTGTTTTGTTTTGATTTCTTATTATTAATGTTTCTACTATTATGATTATTGATATTATTATTATATTAATAATCATAATAATTGTAGTAATTATAATAATAATGTTAATAATAATAATAATAATAATCATAACAGTAGCATTAATTATAATAATAATAACTTTAATATTAATAATAATTTTAATAATAATAATAATATTATTATTAATTTTAATTTTAATACCAATTTTAATATTAATACTAATTTCAATATTATTATTATTATTATTAATAATAATGTTAAGACTAATAATAATTACAATAATATTCTTCCAACTTAGTAAGTGTATCTATCTACCTTCATATTCTTACAATCTGAATTTAGCCTAGTAAAATATGTTGTTAAAACAAATATTTATCATAAGCATACTTTTGAATTAGACTTTCGTGACAGTATTGCTATAATTTTATCCAAAATACTTTTTTGTATGCTTAAATGTAGATTGTGATTAGCTTTAGTATGAATGATTTCATTTATTGAAGTACTGACCAATTGAACTTGAGTATGGTTAAGGTTAATGTGTTGGTCATTCACAAAAATGGTTTAGGATGTCGTGACTTGGTGTAAGTTTTTGCACGGTGATCAAGGAGAATGATAAATAAGGTGAATTGAGTTTGTTTATCACATGTGAAATTTATTTATCACATAAAAATGTGTTAGAATGGATGACTTTAAACTAGAGGGGGGGTGAATTGTTTAAAGAGGGTTTTCGCAAACTTTTAAGTTAAGAATGAAATTTCTTCAAGAAACAAATGATAAGAAATTCAGTTTGCCAAATCACAAAGCAAAAACAACAGCACCAGAAAAACAATCGGTTGTTTCGCAGAAACAATCGATTGTTTATACCAGTTTGCAAATATTAAAACTGAATTTAAAGAGATTAAGGATAGAGAGAATGCAC
>Ga0123341_1001727_pt1 | contig 16994 bp, 8 predicted proteins | sample Turbeapinknodule_FD_89959 | JGI IMG/M metagenome (GOLD analysis project Ga0123341, IMG submission 89959) | Root nodule microbial communities of legume samples collected from Mexico - Turtle bean Mexico pink nodule | ecosystem: Host-associated > Plants > Roots > Nodule | place: Mexico: Nepantla...
ACACAAACACTCGCTAGGATAGGCTCGAAATGGCTCTGATACCATATTACAAAGTGGACTTTAAGCCTAACTCAACCCCATAAAACCGGCTCATGAGGTTGAGGTTTGCACCCACTTATATACTATGAAAGACTCTAATCTCTAGTCGATGTGGGATCTCCTACAATTACAATTTGAATTTTTAGACTATTTACAACCTAATTAAGGAAAAAAAATAATATAGACTGAATTTGTTAATATTTTTACTAAATCTTACGGGGATCTAGAATTTATTATATTTGTAATAAGGTTGATATATACAATTTGTATGCACCAACTTAAGAGGTGTTTTAGATGTAATGAGCTTAGTCCATACTTTTTGTATGTTTTTTTTCTTCTATAAAGACATAACTTTATGTGTTCATTATATGCAAAGGATTAATTCTATACTTTTTACTTTATTTTCACAACTATAATTTCACCGTTTTTTTTATTTCTACTATTTTCTTAATGTGGATCTTGTGACTTCTTTTGTATGTACTGGGAGGCATTTACCTATGTACAAATGTCTTTATAATCTTTAGATTGATAGTTCTTTAGTCTTCTCGAGTCAATTGGTTGTTCATCTTGTTAGGGACTAGAAAGTTGAGTTGTAAGCTGTTTGCTTCTAAATTATTAATAAGAAATTTTGTGGTAAAATTATGCATTTCTTAGTGGCTATATTAAGCTGTCACCTATAATTGCTTCATAAGGATATTTTAATTCGTACTTTTAATTTCTTATGCTTAATAGGTAAAATTTTATCCTATCACATGTAATAACTTTACATTCTTTCAGGCCAAAGCTTCAGGAAGAACTTCTGCAGAATATCGTGCAATGGGCAATGAAATTGGAGTAAGCTGATAAATAAAAACTTTTTCCACATGCATGCACACATGAATACCAACAACTTGTTTTGCTTGTCATACTTCTAATTTTTTTTTCTGGACTGTAATAAGGCAGAAATTCTCGAGAATTACAACAACATATTAAAATCTTGTAATGCTTTGGATTATCATGACTTGATAAGCTGTTCTGTGATGCTACTAAGTGAATTTCCTGAAGGTAATACTTTGATTTTCATAATATACAACTAATTAAAATCTATTCATTTGTTACTGTTAGTTGGACTAAGTTGTGTTTGTTTAAACTATGAATAAGTGTTGAAAGAATGTCAGGATTCATGGAAAGCTATTGTTATAGATGAATTCCAAGATACTAGTGGTATGCAATACAAGTTTCTAAAGATACTTGCATCTCATCATAAAATAACAATTGTTGGTGATGACGATCAGGTATGAATATTTTCTTCTTAATACCTAAAGTTTGATAAGTCTGTGGTTGGATATTTGTATTGTTTTGTTTCTTAAAAGATCATCCTTTTAACTGTTGGTCTAATGTCTTAATTTTCCTGGCAGTCTATTTACAGTTTCAACGGAGCTGACATATCTGGATTTAGGTCATTTCGAAATGATTTTCCAAACTACAAAGAGGTTTTTCTCACTCTTAGACTAATTATGTTTTTATGCTAGATACTTGACTTTGTTTCCTCCAGCCACAAATATAAGCAAAATAAGCACTTGTGTTGGTCTCAAATATAAGCAAATCTAAACTAATTTTAACTGATTTAACGAGACCATTTCCCAAATACCCTTCATTTAATTGAGGTTTAATTTTCGGTGACTCACTTTTATTCTTGAATGATAGTAGGCAGTTTAGATAGAGAAATATTATTATTTTTAAATGAGATTACGATAGGAGACAAATAGGCAAAGGAAGCCATAACAAGAAGCAAAACAAAAACAAGAACTTGGAAAGGAAATGGAATCTCATCTATGCCTTGAAACGTGAAGGACTTCATGTGATGCTAGGATTCACGGATTCTTACAATTCAAGTACATATAGAACAATATATTAAAATAAAATTAAGATCATGAACCAAATTGAAAAGGAACTAGGTGTGAGCAAAACAAGCAAAGAAAAATAAGAACTAGATAGAACAATAGAGCATAGGAAAATCAAAGGAAATAAATAGGGATGAAGGAGACTTGGGAGATCGAAGAACATGCCACTTGAAGTTGAAGATCATCTTCAAGATAAATGCATCAAAGAATTTCCACTTGAATCCAATGATTTTTAAGAAGTAAATGTGAAAGAGTCATATGATGGAATCCTTGTGTGTCTCAAGCACAACAAAGGAACATATTATGCATAGATTGTACATTGCATTACATAGAGATGGTCCTAGGCCCATATAGTAAAATACATCTAATACTCCCTCTCAAGATGATGCATATAAATCATATACACCAAGTTTGTTACAAATATATTAAATTCTAGAACCCCATGATGATTTGGTCAAAAGTTATTCTTTCTTTTTATGTGTCTTCATCTAATCAAGTTAATATTCCTCTTGTTGTGCCTAGTGCACCTAAAGATTCAGCACCGCCACCAACTTTTCATGTGTATAGTCGTCGTCAGACGTCCCATTGTTCATCAGATGACTCTCTTCTAGTTCCAACACCTCCATCCCCTCCAGCTTTGACAATTGAACATGATCTTCCTATTTTCATCCGTAAAGGTATACGTTCTACCCGTAATCCTTATCCATAATATACTATTTTGAGTTACCATAAACCATAGTAGTTAGAAAGAATCGTATGAATCTTACGATACCAATCGCGATTTGAATCAAAATATGGCTTTGTCGATTCAAATCGGAAGATGAATCGTTTTAGGGTTTGAATTCGTGACATGAATCGAGTGATTCGCGATTTTGTTTCGTTATTTCCGATTCAATCAATGAACGACAGTGGAGAAGAGAAGAAAATAAATAGAAGAGAAGAGAAGAACAATGTAGAACGCATAGAAGAAGAAAATTGAGGAACACAGACAAAAGGTTTCCTCACCGGAGAAGAGGGAGTCCACAGGAGAGGAAGGGCCACAAACGAGAAAAAGAAAAGCTTCTTTGATAAAGTTTATTTGTTATGAGTAAGAAGAAAAATTTTAAGAAAAGCTGAACCGCTTAATCTGAAAAGCTGAACATTTACTAAAAGGCTGGACCACTCTTAATTTTTTTTATAGGATTATTTATTTTTAAAAAACCAATTTTATTTTTTAAGACTATTTAAGTTTCTATTCATTTTAATTAATTTTTAAAAAAAATTGTATTTTAAAATAAAAACTATTTATGTTATTTTAAAATCAATTTTATTTATGTTATTTATTCTTATTTAAAAATATATAATATTTTATTTATTATGTATCTTACGATTCATAATAAGATTCGATTCATGATTCTAAATAATCGAAAAACGATTCACGATTCGTATCTCGATTCTATAACCATGCCATAAACCATCTCAACCTTTTTATACCTGCTTTTTGTCTATTTCTTTTGTATTGGTTGGGCATCCGACAACGACTAGAGATTATGACATTTCATAATTTATAACTGGGTGCAAACCTCACCTTATAAGCCGGTTTTATAAGGTAGAGTTAGACTTAAAGTCCACTTCTTAATATGTTATCAGAGCCATTTTGAGCCTATACTAGCAAGAGTTTGTTGGACTTATCAGACCACCTACTGTTAGGCCGTTATCAAACTATCCATAACATATAGTTCCATGCATGAGTTGGTAGCCTTGGTATGGGGGGTTGTGTTGGAGATCCTACATCGACTAGAGGTTATGATATTTCAAAGTTTATAAGTGGGTGCAAACTCACCTTATAAGTCGGTTTTAAGGTTGAGTTAGGTTTATAGTCCACTTTTTAATAATATCCATTCCAAAATGTGTAGGTGATGCCTTAGCCCATCTTGGTTGTGTTGGAGTTCATCGACTAGAGATTAAGATATTTCATAGTTTATAAGTGGGTGCAAACTCACCTTATAAGCCGGTTTTACAAGGTTGAGTTAGATTTAAAGTTCACTTTTTAATAATTTCCATTCCAAAATCTATAGGTGATGCCTTAACCCATCCTAGTTGGCGTCAGGCCATGCTTGATGAAATGAATGCGCTCTAGAATAATGAAACTTGGGAACTTGTTCCTTTACCTTCTAGGAAATCCGTTGTTGGTTGCAGGTGGATTGTTGCTATCAAAGTTGGTCTTGATGATACTATTGATCGTCTCAAAGCTCATCTTGTTGCTAAGGGTTATACCCAAAGTTTTGATTTAGACTATGGTGATACTTTTTCTCTAGTGGCAAAGATGACTTTTGTTCGCTTATTCATAGTCATGGACTGCTCTTCAGCTATGGCTTCTTTATCAACTGGATGTCAAAAATGCCTTTCTTATTGGGGGTTTGCAGGAAGAAATTTATGTGGAGCAACCTCCCGATTTTGTTGCTTAAGGGGAGTCTTCTGGATTGGTATGTCGTCTTTGCAAATCTTTATATGGCCTCAAGCAGTTTTCCAAGGCTTGGTTCGGAAAATTTAGCAATATTGTTCAATAGTTTGGTTTGACTCGCAGTGAAGTAGATCATTTAGTTTTTTTATCATCACTCGAGTGTTGGGTATATCTAGCTTGTAGTATATGTTGATGACATTATTCTTACATGCAGTGATCACCATGGCAACTCACAAGTAAAACAACACCTTTGTCCCTTTCAAACCAAAGATCTTGGCAAACACAAATATTTCTTGGGGATTGAGGTAGCATAATCCAATAATGATATTGTTATCTCTCAAAGAAAATATGCATTGGATATTTTGGAAGAAATTGAGTTGATGAATTCGTGATTTGTTGATACTCCTATGGTTCCCAATGTCAAACTTCTACTCAAACAGGAGGAGCCTCTTTCAGATCCTGAGAAGTACAAAAGATTAGTTGGAAAATTGAACTTTCTCACTGATATTCGTCCTGATATTTCCTTTGAAGTCAGTGTGGTGAGTCAATTTCTTAATTCTCCATGTGAAGACTATTGGAATGTAATCATTCATACACTGAAGTACATTAAAGGCTCTCCTGGAAAAGGTTTGTTATATGGTTACAATAACCATACTAAAGTTGTTTGTTATTCAAATGTTGATTGGGCAGGATCTCCATCTGATAGAAGATCAACTTCCGGTTATTGTGTTTCCATTGGTGATACCCTGATCTCTTGGAAGAGCAATAAACAAAGTGTTGTGGTGAGATCTAGTGCAAAAACAAATATAGAGCTATGACCTCAGTTACTTGTAAGCTTGTTTTGCTTAGACAATTACTTAAAGAATTGCAATTTGGTGATGTTACTTAAATGACACTTATATGTGATAATTAGGTTGCTCTTCGTATTAGCTCAAATCCAGTTTTTCAGAGGGGTGGCAAAGTGGGGCGGGCCGGCCCGCGGCCTACTGAAAAAAACGTGGGGTGGGTTGCTTATTTCAACCTGTTGGCCCGCACTGCGGGCCAAGTGCGGGCCGGGGCGAGTTGTCCCGCATTACCCACATAACTTTAAAATGTATAATTTTTTTTTTCTACACCCCCAAATTTTCTTCATGTAGCCTCATATTTTACATTCCGAAATTTTTAATAACATCTTATTACGCATGTTTCATGAAAATAATATTATGAGACCATTTACCTAATGTATCTAAATAAAAAAAATTCAAAATATGTATTTAAAAAATTATTTTTTTAATAAATATTTCTTATGTGGGCTAGACCGCAGGCCCACGGGCCAACCCTTATGCGGGGCGGGCCAGCCCGCATTGCCACCCCTAGTTTTTCATGAAAGGACCAAACATATTGGGATTGATTGTCATTTCATTCGAGAAAATATTATATCTGGAGATATCTAGATTGAGTTCGTTAATTCAAATGATCAATTAGTAGACATTTTTACTAAACCCTTACGAGGGTCTAGGATTGATTATATTTGTAACAAGTTGGGTACATATAATTTATATGCACCAGCTTGAGGGGAGTGTTAGATATTATTATATATTATGAGATATTATATATATTGTTAGATATTTCTATTTATGTAATGGACTTAGCACATATGTTTCTTTTTCTATATAAGCATAATCTATGTGTTCAATATACACAAGGGATTTATCCTATTCTTCTTTTTATATTTTAATACTTGTCATGTAACCCTCCTTGGTATTATTCTTGTGCACTCTTGGTCTTTTTTATCTTCTCCATTCTTGCACTCTTCAGATTGGTAAAATTAAATAATGCTAACCAACTCTTAATTAGTGTGGGTTTATTTATTTTTGTTTAGATTCAAGGCTGCAGTGAGTAATTGGTTATGTTATACCCATATACATATATGATTTGATAGAAGAATGGATACGCTATATTTCCTTATTAAATGTCTTCATTGGATACTTGCATAACTTTTTTGGTTCAGATTAGGCTTAACAAAAACTATCGATCCACACGTTGCATTGTTGAGGCTGCATCTTCTCTTATTCAAAACAATTCCAAGCGATGTCAGCTGAAGAATGTTCTTACTGATAACTCCTCTGGTTCTAAGGTTACATCTTGCTGCATGCTTTTTTGAAAAGTATGTTTAATTGTGATTTTTGTATATATAGTTAAAATTATTTTGTTAATAATGTGCAGATAGTTATGAAGGAGTGTCACAGTGAGGATGCACAATGCGCATTTGTTGTTGACAAAATCTTAGAAATTTCATCAAATCATTCAGCAGATAACTGTTGTTTTGGCAACATTGCAATTCTCTACCGTAGGCAGGTGATGTTTATTGGTATTATAACTATGTACAAGAGCAATTACCCTATTTCTGACAGAATGGTTTTTCCTACTGCCTTTCTTCCTGTTTCAGGTATCGGGGAAAGCCTTCCAAATGGCTTTTCGTGATAGGAAAATACCATTTAACATTCATGGTGTAGCTTTTTACAGAAGAAAGGTAATTTATTTTTCAATAATATGAAACTGTGTTTATATTGAACAATTTATATTTGACTATTGTTAAAAATATTAACATTTCTGGGCCGCTGGGCCTCCACTAATAACTAATACCTTTGATTTTAAGTTGATCATAACTATTTTATGGTCATTGTAAACCTTGGGATTTTATTTCCTAGTACAGAATGATATCTAAATGTGGTGTCATAGGTACGTCAGCAAGTAACTGAGAAAGTATTGATTGTCATTTCATTAGGTTCAAAGTATTGAGAAAGAAACAGTGTATACCTATGTCTACGTCAGCAAGTAATTAATTCACAACAGGAAAACTAATCTGTTACAAAGAAAGCTAAACAAAATTACAATGAAATGAATATATGTATAGCTTCAAAATACTCCCGTTCAAACACAAGGTGGTTGACTGAGGTAGAATTGATCATATATCCAAGTTCTCTCATCTCATGGCTAGAACTCTAAGAGAGGAAAGTGGTTTGTTGAGGGTGTCTGCATTCTCGTCAGGATCTGGAATATGCTCAGCCATGGAACTTTTATTTAGTATCTTCTCCCAGAGATTCTAGCCTCATCATCTTTAGTGATGACAAAGTTTGAAACACAGGAATGAGAATGAATGGAAAGACAAAGTGACGTACCTCACATTTGGTAATGAAGTTCTCCTAGGACTTAAAGGATCGATAAACTCTTTGAAAGATTTACAACTTAGAACTCAAGATGGGAATATCTCATGGTGGTTTCAGCCATTGAGGAAAAAGAGAAAAAATAGAAAATATGGAAAGGATAGAGAATGGTAGAACACGCCACCTTAAATGAGACTTCAAGGATAATTGCATTGTAGATTCACTACTTGAAAAGGCTCTCTCTCCTAAGATAAGAACCTAAGCAAAGAGCCAAATTTTCAAGATACTCAAGTCTCACAAAAACATCATACAAGAGAGGAGCCTTCTATTTATAGGATTAGAAGGTGTATTCAAGAAGCTAACAAAAGGTGTAAAGAAGTCAAACAACTAATCCTAGGCGAATCTACATGGGTTTGCAAGATTATAGATGCATGAATGAGAGGGAGTTGCAACTCCTTTGGATCATGTAATGATGAGGTAGTTAGGTGTATGAAGTAGCTCTGAAGTTAGTTTATGACACTTAACCACTCTGTTTAGAACATGCTAGAAGTATCTAGAAACCTAAAATATTCCAACATATTTGAAACAAATAATTTCATTTTTACAGAAGAGATTTTTCTATTCTATGCTATCTAATCTCCTTCTCTAGTTTCTTTATTCTTGCTTTTGTCATTTTCTCTTGAGGAATCTTCATCTCTTGTTTTTCCTTTATCTGCAAATGATTGTAGATGGGTGGAACTAGAACGCCCAAAAACTAGGCCAGAATGGTCTGTTTTAAACTATAGAGAGCAACACATCCAACCAACTAGATGACAGTCAATTGTTGTTGAGAAACTGGAAGTTAAATGGCATTTTTTATGTCTACTAAGTCAATCGGCAGATAATGAATGAATTTATAGAAAGGGTGAAGAATTTGGGACCATTAATGTCAATTACATAAAACATCCATTTGTTCTAAGTGTAAATTATTAACAACTGTAATCTTGGTCACAACGGGGTGACGATAAAACTTTGGAAACAGAGAAATCGCCAAGGAAAACTACGAAAAATCCTTTCAAAGAAAGTGGTCTCGAAACCACATTTAGGTATGAGAGTTGATTACATGTAGGTAAGGTATTAGCGTCGTACTATGTTCGTCCAAAGACAATTACCTTTTATTAAATGTGCAAAATAAATTTGGTTTTTAAAATGTTTATTTATTTCCCTGAAACATAATGCATATTTTTATTTAGACTAGATAAGCAATGACCTTGCTTTTACGTATTTCCATTTACAATGAAAAATCAGTTCTTTGTCTAAAAAGATATTTTTTAATTTTAATATTTGTTAGTTTTTTTCATTTTCTATAGTTCACGCCAATTTGAGTGTAAGATAGGACAAACGACTATACTTGATGCACAATAAGCCAAGATATTGTAAATTATGCATTGATATTGTAGATTGTTGAATGAGTTTTATTTAGAAGAAAAACATTTAATCAAAATAAATTGCTATATAAGAATAAATTATTGAATATAAGATGATGTGTATGATTATTAATATACTCAAATGGTTATTTTTATTATATTATATTCTTATGATTTTCTTTTATTTTTAGATAATTAAATATAAGATGGCACATGCAGCTATACAAATATCTCAAATTTATTTAAGGTAGTACAAAATTATTTTACTTATCATATTAAAAATGCAGATGTATTATAATCAATAGGCACTAGGTACGAGATAACGTGACGTGTGTTGTCATACATATACCTAAATGACTCTTTAATATAAAGGTAATGTAATCTACACAATTATATTAAAAGAATCAAAAAAAGTTAGCACATAACAAACATTTGAAGATTGTCATTATATTTTAAATGAATCTTAGTGTGTATGATGATGCAATCCTACATACAATTATAAAATTTAATTTTTTACTATTAGAAGTAGAGTTACCTACACATGTTCTAAAAAAGGGGTACTAAAATTTAATTAACAAACATAATTAAGTAAATAGCCGTCAATAAAATAATTTAGAATAAGTAAATAGCATTTTAAAATAAAAAACTAAACAAAAATAATTGCAACGTACAAAGTTTAAAAGGTGTGTCCATCAATTGATTGTGGCACCAGGAAATCCCACATGCATAGTTGAGTTTTAATTTTACCATTCAGCAAAAAAACAAACATAGCCGTCAACATATTGATAACATGCATGCATTGAAGTGAAAAGGAGAAAATAATAACAACATGAATGTAGTTGTAATTGGCAGTCAAGGCACCCATCATTTCTCCTTGCCCAATATAAAGCCCATTACATTCAAAATAATAAGCATCTGTCTTAGGTCCTTGGAGATCAGTGCCATGTCATAGGAATTCCCCACCTCCCATTAGCACCCAACTTTGCGAAAACACTAAGCCATGCATGTGCATGCACGTATTGAAGTCTAAATTGCACTTGAATCAAGCAAACTATCCAGATGATTAAGTCTACACACAAACTAGTTCTCCATGTGATGCATACAAGAACACTAGAATCAAGGGCATGGCATTTTGAGGGGTTGCATTGTGAACGAAATTTGTCATTATCTTTAATGCAAAAGAGAAGGTTAAAATAAATATTAGCCAAACCTTTTTACATTGTAACAAAGGAAAAATATTTTATCTCCCTAAGAATATGGTATGTGTTTTTAACCAAGATACCAATTGGAGTGATCGTTGTCATTTAGGCGATCAAATTGAAAGAAATTCTAGTTCCATTGCAGAGACTGTCTAACAACAATGTTAGACCATCTAACACTAGAGAAATGATAGTATAGATAAGTTCAGGTGATCCCAAGTTGTCTCTCAACAAATCCAATAGTGATTCTAGTAGATCAGTATTCATAATCTATCTGCAAACAATGAGCTTAGTGATACTAGTAAGGATTAAAGTGAGGTTTAAACGTGTTTTAGCAAAAGATTAAGATAGGCTATTATGAAACTGTAAAGAAAGTAGGTTCTTTAATGTATTCTTCATTAGTTGATATAAATATTTTATTCATTCAACCATCCAAACATAATTGAATTGAGTAAACATGCGTCAGCAAAGACAATGGAATCTAATTAATGAAACATGCGTCCATTAATTTATTCAGTACCTTACTCCTCCATGCGTCTACTAAGGTTTTTAAATCTTTTACCTCTTGAATCATGCACCCAAGAGATTGTTCATAATACTGCAAACTTAACAAGAGTTTTGTTTAAAGACAAAATTGAATAATTCTAGAAACAATTCCCAAAATAGAAACTAAAACTCAATAAGACCAGAATGTCTATATTGAAGAACAAAACTTTAATTACAATGAATCTCAGAATTCATTTTGTAATTACAAGAGAATCAACCCAAAGAAATCTAGCCTTCTATGCGGAGGCAAAACCAAAGAATTACAAAGAAAAAAAAAGAAAACTAAGAAAACTTATTCCTTTCTCCTTGAATCTTGCATCTTTTTATAGGTTTCTTTGCTTAAGTGATCTCATTGTTATTTTTCGTTTCAAATATTGTTCACAATTTCTCACTTCCAACTTTTCAGAATTTTCGAATTTTGTGGCCTCGTATTTTTGCAAATGATTTATATCCAATTCTGTTTCCGAGATATTGTAGATTTTGTTATCTTATTCTTCTATTCAGATTTTGTTTCTCGTTTTGATTCAAAGAAACAACTTGGACTTTTGCTTGATTAGGCCCACTCGCAACGTTAATGATTCCTTGAGACAGTCTACTAGATCGTCTAGTCTATTATTTTCATCAGACCCTTTTCACAGGTTCATCTTCATTATAGTTGATGTTGAGGTGTTTTCTTCAGTCTTGCTAGATGGGTTGTTGGGCCTTCTACTCCATGTACCCACTCGATTGTCTAGCCAGACCATCTACACAAAGTAATATTGGACCATGTACTGCGACTACAACACAAGATTAGTAGAAATAACAGATAAACCCAATTAGATGAATCTGAATTAAAACAATTAATTTATTCATGATTACAGTCCAAGAATTTATGATTAAAGTTTTAAAGTGAGTAAAATTATGCTCATCATGGAGCCACCTTTTTTTTAGCAACAATAAACTGTCTTGTGCAACACTCATTTCTTATTATGCTCAATAGCTCAAATGGCTTCTTCACCTATTGCTTCCTCTTGACATACTTGAACTAAGGAATCCAATGGTATCAGATGGTGATGCATATGCCATTATTCCAAATCTTGAGACATGCATGTTGGCTTCAAACTTACAACACCACAAAAAGATGTTCGTTGCCTTACACCTCCAACAGAGTCACTTCCCAACGTTGTCGAATGTCACCATAATATACCAGCCTAAGATTGGGGAACCTTTGTGGGGTTATCACAGCCCACATCATTGGACTAATAGATAATGCATGTGGCGTTGAGGGTGGGGTAGTAGGAGTAGTTGCCGATCGAATCCTTAACTTGGAAGTGGTAGGTGTAGTTAGCTTAACAATTGATTATTATTATATGTTTTGGGGACGAGGAGGAGTGTGAAGCAATTGTAGCTATGATTTTTAAGAAAAACTAGTGATAATATTCGTTGTTATGCATTGCATTTGTAATGAAGCTAGAGAATACCATGAAACTATACTCCTAATCTAAATCAAAACCTCACAGTAAAGCATAATGAACGTTATGGAGAAAGAACATATCTCTTAGCTTTTTACTTTTTTTTGGATGTGAGAAAAATCCTTCTTTTCTTATGCTCGTTTCACTCCAATACCTCATTTTATAATCCTAGCCAACCGGATCTAAAGTAGCTTCATAAGGAATTGGTCAAGTTTTCCTTTCTCTTGTTCTTTATTTTCTCAAAATATATGTAATTGTGTTTTCAACTAGAGTTGTATTTTTACTAGGATAATCAGTCACATGTATCCTATCAACATAAACCTCGCCTAATTTGTATCAACAAAACCCTAAATTCTATAGTGGACAATTTTCTTGTATAGAATCCTCTACCCAGGTTTTCATTGAGATAGTTCCAGGATGTGAAGAATGAGTTAAGTCATATTTACATGAACTGGCTAATTACACTCCCTAAGACTTCCCCTCTGTCAAACTAAGCTAGTGCATATATGTCTTGCATCCAGCTTCTTACATGTGTATGTTATCCCTGGGCTCAACAGATTTGTTTAGCATATCTTCTAGACTATTTTATAATTGAAGTTCACAAGCTGTTGAAAGTTTTATGATTATAATCTTACAACTATTGGACCTACAAATGATTGTATCTTTATCTCTGCATGTATGCATAATTTGTTTACTTTTGCCTTCTTATAATAGGTAGTCAGAACTATCATTGCCATGCTTCGAACGACACTGCCTGATTGTGATGATGGGTCATATAGTAGAGTCTTCAAGGCTTTATTGCCTTTGGAGAAAGATAAAACAATGAAGGTACATCTTTTATAAAGGTTTTCAGTTTTAACCTTCATAACAGATGGACCATATGGCCATGGAGGCTTCATATATTTTCTTTAGTTTTCATATATTGTTTCAGTGTAAATGTTTCTGATTAGTGTTTCCCTTGCAGATAATTGACCATATCAACAAAATATCAACAATTAGAAAATGTAGTTTCGTGTCAGCTGCCTTTGACATATTTAGTGCAAAGATTTCTGGTACCTTTAAAAGGTTTTGCATAAATTCTTCCCTAAAATGTTATCTTGCTATATTAAGTATTTGAAAAAACAATTGCTTTGTAAGAGTGTGCATGACACATTTTATTTTCTAAAGTGTTGTGTTTCTTTTACTAAGTAATCTAGTTATCCATGTTTTAATTGAATAACAATGGCTTGATCTTGGAACTAGAATGATCAGCCCTACACATCAAGGCTTCACTCTGGAATATTTATTATTACGAATATAATCTTTAGTGAGCAATATTTTTTTGAATCTCGGGTTGTTTTATTTATTTATTTAGGGCATATTTCTTGCTTTTGTGGTTGTCCCTTGAACTTCAATGTGAATTTCTTACTTGCGGGCATATACCATATGTTGATAATTACCTAAGCTAATGTTCTTTGTGCTTTGAATCAGTTCATAGACATGCTTTTTTCTGTATTATTATGTTGTATAATGACATTCATACCTGTTATTGCAACAGAAGTGAACTTACTCATGGAAGGAAGGTTTTAATGACTCTAGAGATGATATCAAAACATATTCAGAGGGTAGACTCTTTCTGCAAACTTTAATTACCAATCTAATTTATATTTGCAATGGCAATTATTGAAGCAATCTTTGTTGTTGAATGGAAATAAAGTATATTTCGGTGATATTTGATTGTTCTATCTTATATATGGGGAACACTGAATGAGGAATTTTTAATACAGGGGACAAACTCAGACACAAGCATTGAGCATTTGGTCATGCATTAACCGTTTGTATAAAATGGATTTCATCAATGATTGTTAGAGATCTTAGGTTATGATGCTGTATCTGCTGCAATCAAGTGCAGGGTATTGGATCCTGTTCTGGCAAGTTGGTTATCGGTAACTGACAGTTGGGTTGTCAGTTGCAGTTAGTCAGACTTTGTTGCAATTAGGATTAATGTTGCAATATCTATCTCTTGTCAGTTTGAATCACTTTAGAAAATGTTCTGTTTCAGAAGTTTAGGTGGCATTTACTTTGAACATTTTCTGTTTTAATTTCCAAAGAAAACAGAAAAGGAAGCTGAAAATATGTTTGATAGAATATTAGAAAGCATTTTCAGAAGAAAATGATTTTGAAAAATAAGCCAAAATTTTACTTCTTGATGTTGATGATAGATGTTATACTTTAGGAGCAACCATCTTTCTTGGTCCTAATTTGATATCTTGGTGGTCTCTTAAAGAAACAAGTTACTGCTTTGTCCAGTGCTGAGGCAGAATACAAAAGTTTGTCTCAAACTTCCACTGAACTATCATGGATTTCTTTGTGCGAGAAAAGGTTATGGCCAAGCAAATCTACATCTATCATATTCTGCTCTTGATCAGTGTTTAGATGTACTGACCAAGCCTCTATCTTGGGTTCGATTTATGTTTCTTCGAAGCAAAACAATGTGAAGAATTTTTCATCTGAAAAATCTTCTTTAGTTTGAGAGGGGATGGTGTAAAAATAAGTTTGTAAGTTTAGTTTGTACTACTGTTAGTCTTTTATAGCTATCAGCCATTGCTAAGAATAGCCTAATGGTGCCTAGCAAGAACTTATATTAGTTAAATGGTGCTGAGCGGCATACAGTGCCTATAAATACATTGTTGTAGTCCTATTATTGAGTGTATTGTGAAATTTATAAAATATCAGTTAATTCTTCAGTTTAGTTTCTCTTAAGAGTTTTACTAGTTTCTTTTCGGATAAAACAAAAAGTTCTTCTAATATTAAATACGTCCGCATTGTTTTTTGTATTGTTTTTGTCATTCTAAAATTTAAATGTTTTTCAAGTTCCTCTAAAATTTAAGCATATACTTTTAGGTCTTTCTTAGTGTTAGATGTACGACCACTAGGCGACCACCATGCCGCAAAGATCACAGTGGTCGAAGCTCCTCGCCAAGCAGTGTCACAGCCAACACTTTCTGCCGAGCATGGAAGCATGTCTGATGTCTTTTCTGGCTGCAATTACCAATGTTGTTATCGCCTTATTGTCCTTCTACTTCACTACGCTCGATCCCCAATCTACTCTAATTATGTCAATGTACTTCTATTCATTGAAAAATTGGATGGAACTAATTATGATACCTGGGCATCAGATAATAAACTATGACTTAAGAGTTAGGGTTATGTTGATCATCTTACATAAAGTGTTGCCATTATTGCTAAAAATGAGGTTTCCCATTAGTTGAAAATGGCTTCTCAATTTTGCATTGTACTAAAGTCTATTATTCACTCATCTTTAAAACAAAATTTTTGTGCTTATGAGACATGTTCAGAGGTTTGGGAACAAGCCAAATTATTGTACACCAATGGTACTCAACTTCTTTATGGTGTTTGTAAAAAAATCCTCAATATTGTTGTCCACAAACATGTTAATGGTGCAATGGTCGTATATCTGGTTAAAGTTCATGTTCTTCTTCATGACTTCAATGAGTTATTGCCTCATGCCTCTACTCCATCTCAAGAACTCGAGCAATGGTCAAAGTTCTTGTTATTGGCTTTACATGGACTTCTTGATGATTATTAAATTTTCCACGATCTGAGTTTGGGATCCCTAGTTGTGTGTAATTTTTCATCCACTTGTTCCACCCTTTTGTGTGTCAGGTAAGCCAACTAATGATATATCTGCTTTTGCAAATGACTCTTCTGCTTCTGCTTTGGTATCTCAGTGTGATGATCACAATCGTCCTTGTAAGTCTGGCTGAGGGCGTCACATGTGTGGACATTGTCACAAGTTAGACCACAAAATTGACAAGTGTTATGCCTTACATGGTCATTCTCCTCGATCTGCTTAGTTGTCCAAACTGCTCCTTTGCAATTGTCTACTTTGACCCTACTTCATCAAATAACTCAGGACAACTTGTTATTTTCAATGAATTTCTCCAATGGTATAAGGATCATTAGAACTCTAGTTTAACTTCTTTTGTTGTACGCATAGGTATGTATTTTGTTTCTTTTAATTACTCCAATTCTCTTTGTTCTTTGGTTCTAGACTCAACATTCATAGATCATATTATTGATAACAAATCTTTTTTCTCTTCTTTGTCTACTTTGGGTTGTTTACCTTCTATTACCATGACATGGCTCTAGGGTCTCATTTGATGGTTTTGGTATTATTCATTGGCAATGTTCTTTATGTCCTGAGTCTCCATTTAACTTATTATCCATTAGTCATCTTACTCGTTCCTTTGATTGTATTATCTCTTTTAGCAAAGATTATGTTTGTTTATAGGGTCAAATGTGAGTCTCATGGTCTTTATCACCTCTGTGCATGCTGGCACAATATTGGATTCTCCATCTCTCCTCCATGCTCAACTGGGTCATCCTAGTCTTGCCTAGATGTAGTAGTTTGTTTTAGGTTAGTCCAAGTTATCAAGTTTTTCTTGTGAGTCATGTCAATTAGGGAAAAAAGTCAAAGTTTTGTTGTTAGTAGTGTCTCGTAATGTGTTTTGTCTTCTTTTGCTTTAATTCATTTTGACATTTGGGGATCAAGTTATATTAAATCTAATTTAGAATTTCAGTATTTTGTTACAGTGGAAAGAAATAGATGAAATATATTTCTAAGCTGTATTACAAATGTGATTACAATATCTATTTATAGACTGTTTTACAACCTAATTAAGGAAAGAAATAATAGGTAATGAAAGCTAGAAATAATGGGTGTTTAAAGCTGTACAAATCAAATAAAATCAAATTACTAACAAATCTGTCCTAATAAATATAAAATGGAATATGCACTTAATTATAACATAATTCTCCTGATTATGCAACACTCCCCCTCAAGTTGGTGAATGTATATCTATCATTCCCAACTTGCAA
>Ga0123341_1001728_pt1 | contig 16991 bp, 8 predicted proteins | sample Turbeapinknodule_FD_89959 | JGI IMG/M metagenome (GOLD analysis project Ga0123341, IMG submission 89959) | Root nodule microbial communities of legume samples collected from Mexico - Turtle bean Mexico pink nodule | ecosystem: Host-associated > Plants > Roots > Nodule | place: Mexico: Nepantla...
AATTCTTTTATAAAAACTCTTTAATTTCTATAATTAAAAGTTTCAATTTAATTTTACCATTTTTATTTAAGTTTTGATGAATATATATATTTTTTTAAAATAAAGTACAGGAGATATGTTTCACTTTATTACAATTACAAGGAATATAAATGTCATTGAGAACATCAACTAGATGAATGCATATTTAATAGCCAGACAGATATCTAAGTGTCATTTTATTAGACCGGAAGATAATTGTGTATTCATTTTAGAATTAAAATTTACAATTATATGTTCTGTTTTGTTTATCATTTATTACTTTTTAGTATATTGGATGTTATGCTTACTCTTATTATTTATTTTGTTGAACTTATTATTATTATTATTATTAGAAATTTAATTTAGTTATTATATTATAAACTAATGCTTATTTAAAAATACAAATAAAAGGAGAAGTTAAATTTGAGTTGGACCCAATCTTCCCACCTTCATTTTAGTACAACACTTGGACTCCACCTTGATGTTCTCAAGAAAGAAATAATGAAATAAAGTATAAATAAGTTAAAAAAAGAAGCCCAAATAAAAATAAATAAGATTTAATTATCTGTTGGAGTAGAAAAAGGTAATAAAAATATAGATGAAATATTGTATAAGTTGTATAATTGAATTGATTTGATAGGGAGTAAAATAAATATAGAAAAGAAATAAAAACATTTTAAAATTTGTTAATATTTGTTAATAAAAGACTTTAATCAATGATCCCTCTTTTTTACTTTTATCAACCAAAAACATTAAAACCTAAGATTAAAATTCACCAAAATTTCAAGGACTATCAAACATTCTAAATCTTTTTTTTATCATTTTTTCTTATCATGTCTAGATAATATATTGATGTGGTATGATAAATAAGACAGAACAAGGCAGATATTTGAATATAAAAAACCTGTATTATTACCACAATAAAGGGCTATTTAGGTGAATAGTATCAGCAACCAAAAATTGAACAAAATAAAACAATGGATGGACACAACATTCAGTTATACAGCATAATAAAGACCCTTTTTATATCTCAAACAAACTATGTGGAACAGCATCCACTCTTTTTAACTGCTGAGACATCATCTTTGGTTCCAACAACAATGGTTTCCCCTTTGGGCAAGGATGTTGCAGGAGGGTTATCCACTGTCTCAAGAGTTTTCCTACTCACAACATTGTATATCTGAGTCAGCACTTCTATGAAAGCTTTGTCCACATTCAAGGACTCAAGGGCAGAGGTTTCCATGAAGTATATATTCTCTTTCTCTGCAAATTCTTTGGCTTCTTCAGTTGACACAGCACGCAAATGTCGAAGATCTGCCTTGTTTCCCACTAGCATGACCACAGCATATGCTTCTGTGTGATCCCGAAGCTCCTTCAACCATCTCTCCACGTTCTCAAACGTCAATTGTCGAGTTACATCGTACACAACCAAAGCACCGACTGCTCCTCGGTAATATGCACTTGTAATAGCACGATATCTGTGGCAAGGTAAACAGAAAAAGAAGTTTAGTTTTCATTCACCACTCAGAAACCATGGTTGGTATGCATTTATGAATTACCATAGGAAGAGTGAAACTCATGAATATATTGTTCAGGAATGGTCATATATGATTTATGTAGTTTAGATTAGCAAGTACAATGTGGTAGATGAGAAAAAAACATTGCAGGTTTATCAGTCTAAGACTTTAGCACAATATGTGGCTATACAATACCATTCTTTTGGCAGATGAAAATAAACCAAAGAATATTATTAAATCACACTTCATGATAGTAACAATAACATTTAACTACGCAGCTAAGAATCGAATTAGAACGGGATCGTGCTTCTGAATAAGATTTATCAAAATTTAGTATGATCAATGACAGAGGACTCTGCATCACTTCATTTCAACAAAGATTTTATTTACAAAGATTAACAATACGTGGAAATCAATTCACTTGTCTCCTTTTCATTGAGAAAACATTGTCATTCTGGATTTTTGCAGTGAATTTTGCACGGATTCACACATCTGACAATTTTAGAATTGTTGGATGAAGATCGGATGACTAATATTTCATCTAGATACACCTGCCATATAATACATATTAGAAATGTGAGTTGTCCACTCTCAATCATCGCAAATGCTTCGTTATGTGAATACGTGGAAAATTGTCTCCATCCATTCCGGAGAAAAGGAGTTATTTTTCAATTGAAAAAGATAAAGAAATAGACACGTGATCCAAATCCAAATCTACACATGTTTCCTAGATAGAACAACAACAGATCCTGTCAGAACAAAAAAAAAGCCCTGACAAATTGAACAAACTATAACTTTTTTCATGTCTTAAAAATCTTCCCTAACCAGCAACCATATATTACAGAACACAGTCAAATCAAGCCTCTGTCCGTCGATCAGTGACCTTTTCATCACGAATCAAAATCAACAACCCCACAAAGATCCCACTATTCAAATGCAAAACTAAGACAACCCATCAAGATTAAATTGAATCAAGAATGACATGCATATCGAGACAGCGAAAAAGGTAAGACCTTTCTTGACCGGCGGTGTCCCAGATTTGTGCCTTGACAAGCTTGCTATCGACGGGGACGCTGCGGGTGGCGAATTCGACGCCGATGGTGGATTTGGTCTCTAAGCTGAACTCGTTTCGCGTGAATCGTGACAAGAGATTGGACTTTCCAACGGCAGAATCACCGATGAGTACGAGCTTGAACAAGTAGTCATAGTCTTCGTCGGCACCCATTGAGTTTGGGTGAAGGAAAAGCAATGGATGGTGAAAGAAAGGAAATTGTTTGTAGGGAGTAAATGGGTGACTTTATTATATGTTGCAAATTGTTGAGCATTGTGGTTATAGCAGACACGGAGAGGAGAGAGAGAGAGAGGTGTATGTGTAGCGTGTACAAGGAAGGAAGGTAGTCTTTGGCTGTTGGAGGGAGAAGTATTCAAAATGACTCTTCTCCTACTTTCCTACGTTTTTCTTCTTCAATATAATAATAATAATAATAATAATAATATGATGATGATAATAATAGTAATAATCACTTATTATTTTTTTAACCATGCTATAAGCCATTTAAGAGGATGATGCAGCAGCTCAATCCAAGGGAGTGGAATGATATATAAGTTGAATAACCAACCAAATGTTGTAGTATTTGATTGGTTAGTTACCTAACTCTAAATTATATACATGTATAAATAATTAGTTAGTTAACTCTACTTTCAATCATTATTTTTTTCTGCAACTTTCTTTTCTCTAATTATACTAGAATTTTCTTTTTTCTATGAAGTTTGTTGTTGTTTCTTTTTTCACTCTATCGAGCTTGTTTGCAAAATTACCATTGTAGTCTTCTCACTTATTTCTAATTTTTTTTTCGTATTAAAATTTATCACCTTCACCACTACATTTTTGTGTATGCTTTGGAGCAAAACAAAACCTGAATTGCTACTTCTTTACCTTGAAGAAAGAAAGTCATTGGTTGGAAATGACTTTTTAAAGTGAAATATAAGGGAGATAGATTATAAAGAGGCCTAAGCTTAAACTTGTTTATAAAGACTTTACTCAAATGCTAAATTTGTTGCTAAGGATTTACTCAAATGGAAGAAATTCACCATTTCGAAACATTTAACCCATTTATAAAATGACTATTGTAAAATTATACTGGCTCTTGCATATGCTAATTATTGTCATTTGTATGAAAATTCAATTTTTCTTTATGAATACATGAATGAAGAAGTCTCTTATATTACATACCCCAGTTTTAAATTAGTTTAAATTGTAATTTGAAAATTTAAATACTTACATGTTTCAATTGTGGATATGGAGTAATTTAATAAATAAAAATAATAATCCTCTCAAATCATCAAACAGATATATTAAAACTTAAATAATATTTATATGATTAAATATATTTTTAATATATAATAATAACATTCAAATTGTTAAGATCACTGACATGTAGTGTAAAAACCATTGATGCGTAGTCTCACTTGTATGGGTTTTATGTGCATAAATATTATGAACTGAAGTTTTTTTTTTCTTTTATCTTGGCTTTCGCTACACCTTTCTATGTCATTACCAAAATTTCTTCCACTGCTTCGATGCATAATTTTTCCTCTCCCATTACTCTCAAGCTTAACAAAGACAACTTCTTGCTATGGAAACAACATGTTCTTGCAACAATCAATGAGCTAAATCTACGTCACTTCCTTGATGGATCTCAAACCCCATCACACTCTGTTTCTGTGGATGATGGCACCACCACGAACAATCCTGCTTACGTTCTTCACAAACAACAAGACAACCTTGTTGTTTCAAGGTTACTCACATATATGGCAACATCGTTCCTCACTCAAATGGTAGATTTTCATTCGGCTACCCAAATTTAGAGTACTCTCTGCACACATATTTCTCCTATCACACTCGTGCACAACACAAGAAGCTTAAGCTACTTCTCAAGAATCCCAAGAAGGACATTCTATCTTAGCATATATCTTGGACATTAAAAGTATTGTTGATTCCTTAGCTGTCGTGGGTGCTCCAATCGCGGTTGATGATCATATCGACGTGATTCTTAATGGTCTTTCCTTTGAATTTGATCCCTTTGTTGCTTCCATCTTGTCTCGTAAAAATTCATATATTATCGCAGAGATTGAAGCCTTTCTCCTTGCTTAAGAAGAATGTCTCGAGCGCAACTATCAATTTGATCATCTCCATCTTCCTATCACTATTGTTGTTGCTTCTTGGACCCGTGCCTATTGTTGTTACTAATGTTTTTCAACTTTCTGCCTCAAACAATGAAACCAACGATGCATCACTTTTGGGTGTGTTTCGTCCACTGTTGATGACCCTCTTTGGTACCCAAATAGTGACACCACACACCATGTCACAAGGAATCCTAGTGTCATACAACAAAACACTCTTATCAAGGAACAAAAATGTAAAAATGAGATACCAATAGATCAACTGGATCAATTCACGAGCCTATTTTTAATGGATTAGAGGTAGAAAATATTTACTTCAAATATTACAAATTATAAATAATTACTTCACTTACCTTTTTAATAATATTAAGTTATAGTTTTTTTTTAAAAGTATAATTAATCTTTTTGACTCCAATTTTATTATTAAAGTGCATGACTCAAAGTCAATGTTTATAAAATAGTTATATTACCTAATACATGAATTCAATTAATTATTTATTGTCATTTTAATTAATAAAAAATTGATTTTAATTAAGTCTTACTAAAAATTATAATAAATAACTAAGTTTAAAAATTAAAATACATTAAATTTTTAAGTCCAAGAATTAAAATAATAATTAATTATTTTTACTGATTAAAACGAGTGGAGGAAACGATGAAATTTAAGGATCAAAATTGATAAATATATATAGAATAAGGATTAATATATCTTTATTTTTTATCTTTAAGGTGGATTTAGATAAACCATTTCATAAATATTTTTAACAGAGAAAGATAAAGTGAGTTTTTTCTTAAACTAAAATTAGTTTACATATTTAGATTAGTTAATAAGTTAAAATTGATGTAATAGTTATTAATATCACTTCGGCAATTGCTAATATTTTGATTTTTCCTAAAATGCTGAGATAATTATTAATTTACTATCTCATACTTTGATTTGGTCAATAATTAGTCAGAGCTTTAGAACAGTATTATGGAGTTTTTTAAGCAGAGGAAGAATAATGTGAATCACTTTTAAATTTTTAAAATAATGATTCACATTTATCTGTATATCGACTTTTACTTCTTTTTAATCAGTTTAATGAATTTTCACAAGTTCAAAATATAGCTCATTCATTAAAGTTAATATTTTCACTACATGTTAAAACTGAAAAAAAAAATATGCTTTAATAATAATATAATGAATGATAACCTATATCATTTTATTTCACACAGATATAAAATTTAAACTAAAATAAAAAAATTAATCCCGTTTGAAAATACATAAATTGATAACATATTTAACCCTATTATTTATTAGTTAAGTCACTATGTATCATTTATTGGAAAAAACTAGAAAACACTAAAGCTAAAATTTATGCAATATGAAAAAAAAATATATACTTTTTTTCGCTAAATATAAAAGAAAACTCCACTTAAGTATCTGATTTCAGGTTCATATACAGAAAACTTCTGCAACATTTTGTTATGGATAAACGGAGAAAGTGTATCCATCTCGTGGTATAATAATACTATTATACTTTTCTATTTTTGAATTGGTCGTAATGTTTGAATTCCAAATACTACTATTCTATGTTATTGATTCATCACAAAAAAAGAAAGCTTAGCAAAGTCATTGATGTGTCACAAAAAAACTACTTGCAATTGAAATCCAAGTTCGTCACAATCACTTCCGCAATGTTGATCAAGCCAGAGAACAACATCTATCTGCTTATTCTTTTGTTTACACTAATGAAATTTATCAGAGACTAATTCTTTTAGACGTAAAAGTTATTATAATATTTTTTTTAATAAAGTATTTTTTTATTTACGTAATAAAAAATAATTTAATATGTTTAAAGATTTTTTTAGCCGTGTAAAAAAATCATTTATATTTTCATTAAATTTTATAAGTTTTTACCGTTTTTTTCACCCTATTTTGGGTTTAACATTAAAAATATAAAACCAAAAAGAACGCGCGCGCCAGGTAGGGGTCGAACCTACGACTTTCTGCTTAGGAAACAGACGCTCTATCCACTGAGCTACAGGCGCTTATATGTTAGTTTTCTCTTTGGTAACAATGTATAATGTTTCTTACGAATATTGTATCTCATAATACAATGGTAGAGAAGAAAATAAGGAAGATAATGTTAATAAAAAAAATGTTGACTTGTTTTTAAGTTGTTTTGCCTTTTGATGTATTGTGAAATAAGTTGGTGAGTGGGGTTGCTTTTTGTGGGGAACAAGAATGATGAAGATAGGAGTAGTAAAAGACATTTGAGTACCTAAATAAGTAAGCTTTTGATGATGAATTAATATAGTTCAATCAGTATATACAACTGAATAACTAAGAAGGAACAATCACTGCAATAACTTCACATGATGTTATTGCTTTTTATGTGAGTTTTCAGACTTGAAAATCAATAATGATTCTAGCTGCTTAGCTTTTAGGTCCCGGTTAAACATAAATGACAAAGGTAGTACAAAACTATGCTTATTGCAGCCCGTGAAGGATTTGATTCACGGTTAACGACAAAAATCATGATAAAAAATTAACCATAAGTTAGAGGTGAGAACAGTGATAAGAACAACAAACATGTTGAGCGACACAAAAGTGATGATTAATGCTATTATACTCTTTTTATCACAAAACTTATCTTTAATTCAATGCAGTCTTGTATATGTAGAGATGCATTGGAACATCATTTAGATCCACCAACAAGAAAATATATGAGAAAACTGAAAGAGGGTGAGTGTGGAAGGAATACATGTGTTTCAAAAGGTCAATTCAGAAAGAGAAGAATGGAAAACTTAGGAGAAGGTTACACGAATGTTACAGGATGCAAATCAAACATGTACTCCAATTAAAGGAAAGCGCAGGATCTGTTCTTCTTTCTTTTTTTCTTTGGCTTTGCTGGTTGCAAAACAACCTTGATGGCAGCATCAAACACAGCCTTCACATTCTGAAATATAGCAGCATAGACATCAAATTAGGCTGAGGCTGAAAACCTTGTGTACTTTAAGTTGATAGAGTAATTAACTTTAATAATGTCATACACTATCAGGCAAATGATGCGGTATATTGTTTACCAAATTCAATGTCTTCGGAGAAAGAGATTTCACAAACAAATTTTTAGAAACAAAAATAATTCACAAGAGTGGTCTGAGATCTGCAGCAAAATGACTAAAGTGCAATGGTTGCTATACAATTGTATTAAAAAAATGTTTGCACTGTATATATATTTTATTACTGATAGACTTTTTAAGGTTAAATGATCTATTAAAATGAAGTTGACACTATTTTGTTTGTGGAACCACTTTTGTACTGTTTAAGCCTTATCTCCATTAATTACATATACATGTTGATAACTAGATATTTGTCCCTGGTTAGATGGTGCAAAAGTGGGAAAAATAAATGGTGTGGACAAATTAGTTTTGTATAATCTAATCTAATTTATAATGAGGAGATGTTCTGCTATAACAATTTCCATAGTATAACTTAAAACCGATTATCCCAAAAGTTAAACAATTTTGTATGATTTTATATTGAATCTTAATAGGACCTTTTAATGCAATTTGCTTTGAATGTATCTAAAATTTTGTCTATCTGTAAGCATTGAAAAATTAGAACCTGCTGAGTCTTTGAGCTGCATTCTATGTACACAGCAGCACCAATCGCCTTCTTCAGCTCTTCTCCCTGCCAAACATTTAGAAGATTCAGGTGCACTGAAACAAAACCAAAAAAATAAAATAAAAAAAGTTCTATGTCACCAAAAAGAAAATGGTCTTTGTTAGAACATGGAACACGAGTGACTTGCCTGGGCAGTAGATATAGGTGTGGCTCCAGGATGATCAATCAAATACTGCCTGTCTTCCCTCAAGTCTGCAGCCAAATATAAGATCACAGTAAATAAGAAATGACACCACAGGTGAACTAGTATGTAGCTTAAATAATACCAAAATATCAAATAATTTTAATAGTGTTGGATTATACCAAGTTTGGTTCCCACAAGTACAATTGGCACAGTTGGGGCATAATGTCTCAGCTCAGGAATCCACTGCATAAAATGGGCCTAGTGTGAGATTCTATTGGCAGGAATTATACCATATTACAGTTCACAGACACATGTAAGATGTTATGTGTCTTTGTGTAATATCAGTAGGTGTAAATGTGTCATGATAGAGGGATAATTGAGAGGCTTGCAGAAGAACCTTCTTAGAGATATTTTCATAGCTGGCTCTACTGAGGAGGGAAAATGCCAGCAAAAACACATCTGCTCCTCTATAGCTCAAAGGCCTAAGCCTGTTGTAATCCTCCTGTCCTGAATTTATGAAGCTACAATAAATGAGTAAAGAACAATGGAAAAATAGTTTCTATATCAGGAGTTAAGGAGTTTAATTTCAACAATATCTAGTTTTGGTTACTAAAATCTTCTGTTCACCAAAATATATATACTATGCACATTACAATACAAGTATACACCTGCTTAGTAACTAGCAGTTTTGTTAATCACCCACATAAAATACATACCAGCAGTGTCCCATAATCCCAGGTTAATTGTGCTCCCATCAACCACCACATTTGCACTGAAGTTGTCAAAAACTGTAGGCACATAGTCCTGTTTTTTTTTTCAGATAGAAAAAGTGAATTTTTTATTGACCAAGCACAACACATTCAAACAACTAAAAATCATGCATTGCCGTACCGTGGGAAATGTGTTGCTGGTGTAAGAGATGAGCATACAGGTCTTTCCCACGGCTCCATCTCCCACAGTAACACACTTGATGAATCTTGCTGTACTCATTTTCAAGTTCCTCTGATTTCCTCACCTCACATCACATCAAAGCTTCCTTTAACATTCTGTTGCTTTCATGACTTTGAGTTCCTGAGCTTCTTTCAATTGAAGAATTGGAAATAAAAATGAAACAATGGAGAGAAGAAGTTTGATGCTTAGAAAGAAGGGTGAGAAGGCCAGAAGGGTCAATTTGAATTTTGAAAGAAATGGAGGGGATGATCAGCATTTAATAAGCCAAGTCCCTCAGCACCAACTTTAGTGACCCTCTTTTATCTTGTCCATTATTGCATTTGGCTTTCTGTTTCTTTAAGGGGAAGGCCAGAGCAGCAAAGGAATTGTTTGGTGCTGTAGTGGTGTTAGTTGGTTAAGTATTGTACAAGGGAGAGAGTAAATAATTAGTATTTAGAACATAAGCATTCATTATCAACATTACGTTAGTCTGAATGGAAATGTACTCATTCTCCAAGATAAAAAAAACATGGTTACAATAAAAAAAAATTCATTAAAAGTTGTTAGTCATGTTTTGGATACATGAATAGTTAATAAAGTTGACAAATATTTTTTGTAAAGAACAAAAGAACATAGGCATTGTTTCGGTAATGGCTACACAAGAACTAATATTCCAAAGGAGAATCATTAATTACAATTGGTGAGAAAGAAAAGTAGATGGTAAAAACTGAAAGTTTGGACATTACCAAACCAAAAGCATGGTATGAAGTTGAAGTAGGGTGCCGTAAAGCGACACGGACTCTAAATATTGGACAAAGTGGAAGTGGGTGGATGAGTTTGACACTACAGTTCATGGAAAAAATTATTGATTTTTCAAGTCACCAGTGTCACTGCCCAAATGATGAACCAACGTTCTGTTCTTGGCCTTGGTGGATCTATCCACATCTTTATTGGGTGGTTAGTGTTATTGAAGACCCACCAATGTGTTTTTGACTTTTCATAATTCTATGTATGCATTAGTAATATGTAACGCAGCACAATGTTATCGAGCACCAACTATATCATAAATATGTAAGCAACTAGGATTCTTTTTCTTTCTTTTTGCAAAATAAAAGTTAGAATTCTGAGTTATGACACACTTCATTATTATTAAGAAGTAAATTTTAAGTTTAACTCAATTTTATAAAATTCATTTATAAGGTGCTCTCACGCTGAGGCGGTCAAGAGTGATCTAATATCTATCCGATAGCGGGTGGCTTGATAAGACAAAAAACTCTTGTTAGAATATGCTTTAAATGATTCTAATATCATATTAAAAAATGAATTTTAAGTCTAATCCAACCGGCTTATAAGACGAAGTCTCCATCCATTTTTTATATATTGTGTAATGTTATATTATTTTTAATCGATCTGAAATCTCCAACAACGAAGAGAACTATTCCAATCCCCAAGTAAAATTTGTATATGGTGAATACACTAGTCAAATGGAAACCAAATGCACACACTACAATTCCATTTGATTCTACCACCTTTTTTCCCTCTTGGTTTGGCTTTCTTTTCACATTCTCCTATCTCTTGGACTTTGTGATTTTTCTCTTTTGGTCCATTTTCATGCGCGTCTGACCAACTCACCTAAAGTTAGCTTTAACAAGTTGAATGCATCATCATGTGAATAGAGAGTTTCCTTAATCTAGACAACAGCTCCAATAACCATGGCTTTAAAATGATGATTTAGTATGAAAAAAGCTTAGTTCAACCCTGTTTTGCAAGGTAGCTAGATTACTTTTTAATATATTTCATGACACAACCTCAGCACATATATCTGCCATAATAAAAAGGGACAAATCATGTCCCAGCTGAAAATTCAATCTGCAAAGCAATATTTGGAATTATTGTTCTGTAAACAACAATGCCTCTTATTAGATTCAAACATAGTAGAATCTTGGCAGTATAATAGAAGACCTTTATACAGTTATAGAAATCAAAACCTGAAATAAGGAAAATAAATTCCACACACTTTCTGAGTTAAGTGATCCAATTTGACATTTGGGAAAAACTATTGTAAACAAGTGTGCTGAGTTTATGCATGAGATGTAATCAACCCAGTTTCATGATAGTTGTATAACAGGTTATCTGACCTTTTAAGGTACAATAATTATGGATGATAATATTTTCACATCTGCTCAACCTTACACTACAACAAAATATTAATATTTATAATAATTTTTTTTAATAAAAATATAAATAAAATATAAAATGTTAAAATAATTTTTAAAATAAAAAAGTTAAAATATTAATATTTATTGGGATATTAATAGAATATAGGTGTCAAAACATCGTTTTCCAATACATTATTGAATGATTACCTTTTTCAGCACAAGATTGAATGTTTCATGTATTTGTAAACAGATATTAAAAGAAACTGCAATTTGATATTTTATGTATAAGAACATGCTTATTTTATTCGTCCAATTATTCACTGTTAATTCTTTTACTACTAACCGAAGTTGCAGAGTAATTACGGTGAAAAAATATTTTAGTAAACGATTTTTTAGAATATTACTTTCACTATAATTTATTGAATACGCTCTATATAAATCAATTAAACAAAGTTAAATTCAGCGACAAACAAAGTATAATAACATTTATTTATAATTATTTGTGAGGTCTTATTTTATCAAAATTGATAGGATTCACGATTTATTATTAGTATAAGAAATTTAACATTATTAAAAAAAATAGATTCAATTGTGTTTTTGTCCATGTTAGTAATTTCTCCGTTTATAAAATAGTACCACACTTTTTTCCATTTTGATTAGACATATGATAACAAATAATAAAGTTTTCTAATTTGCCTCATTTCAAGAACATGCCTTTATGATTACTTCCAAGACTATTATTATAAAGTAAGTAACAGCCACTAAAAGTTTAACAATCAACAACCTATATAATTACAGGAATCCATATAATAAATGAAAAATAAAATTATTAAGGACAATTATAAGTATTATTATTATTATTATTATTTTAAACAACAAAAGAAGTTAGAGAATATTTCAGAAAAACATGAAAGGACTACAATTTTTTTAAGTGACTTCACCACTATCAAAGGTTCCTGAGTTAATTTTAAATAAAAATTACATCAATAATATAGAACATAATACATTTATCAAAATAATTTTATTAATTTTATTTCAGACAAGAGAATGAACAATCTCAAACCCAGAACATTTAAGGTGACTAAGAATAGGTATACTCTTAATCGAGTGTCTAGTCCGTTTTCTCCCTCTATCTCTTTTTCTACATATACTCGAAATCCTCCTCCTTTCTTCTGTATATGGCATTGTTATTAGCCTACTATAGTAATCAAGACTAATTACTTAGTATCCCTTGATTCGTGCCAACGTAAGAATACTCTTTAATATAAAGTATAGAGAATTAACTCTTTTTAATGCCATTATCGGAAACGATCCACTTATCCACCTAATTAGGCTCGATCTCATGATACTACAACCCCCTAGCCTCAAGTATAAACCAATGAGGCTAAAAGCCAACTCGCTCTGACAATTTCCGGTCGTCCTATGTGCTCCTTGCAAATGGGCCTAGCCCATGATACCACATGCCCCTTTAGCCTTAGGCACTATGCCAATAAGGCCAGTCTTTATCGTAGCTTGATGTTAACACCTTCTCACCTACTTAGTAAAGCCCATAACACTCGTCATTTTTAGTTTGCATGGGCTGACTCGGCCTTCGCTATTGGCGTTTCTCACACCCCAACGACCCTCCTTGATACACACGCCACATTTATTACCCTGCACTCTGTCGCTTCAGATGTCACTCACAAAAACTTCCTCCATGTGTTTGCCATCGATAGGCGCTCTTCTTGCACCATCACGACTTCCTTAAAACACCCAACTCTTCATCTTCCTCATTCACTTAAACCACTTCATTTTGCCTTCCTCTAAGTTGTGCCTTCGTTTCCATTTCTTCTTCTAAGTCTTGCTCTCAGGTACGCCTCATTTGTCCCTTTGGTTTGTATTGTACTGGTTGGCATTTATCTGCTTAGAGATAGGCTTGATGGATTATCAGTCCCTATATCCTTGGGCTGAGAGTGACGTTCTTTGTAGGTCTCTTTGTGATGTGAGTTGTATCACTTTGTTTACCTCAACAAAACGCATACGAAATCTTCATCATACCCAAGCCCTTAGCCAAACTAGTTCTGAAGAGGATGTCATTGTTGTCCCTTATAAACCTGAAGAGCCTATATGTAGGGATTGCATGCATGAGTCTCCTTTCTATTTTTTTTTATGAAACTTTATTTACTAAACTCGGCCTACAACTTCCAATAAATCCTTTCGAGAAAGAAATCTTGAATGTCATGAACGTGGCCCCTTCCCAGAATCATCCAAATAGTTGGGCCTTTGTCTGAGCCTTTTACATCCTCTATACTTATTTTCAGTTTGAACCGAGCGCGAACATGTTTTTATACTTTTTTGAATATAGGATTTCAAAATGAACCTCCTGGGCCTCCGTTCGTGGGGTTAAAGGTCGGGGTATCTGGTCCTTATTTCAGTCCTTTTCGAAAACTTTCAAAGGTAATTTCATAAATATTCGAAAATCCAATCGTAATCCTAACCTTTTAGAAGGTTTCCCCTTATACTGGTCGTCCCAACCTGAAAGTCAACTTCCACGATCTCCTGACGATCTTGACCCTAATGAGATGAGTGACTGCCAAACACTTAACAACCTTGGCATCTTATTTGAAACTTCAGTGCTCTTAAAGCTCTCCTCCCAGTGATCTTAAAGTTTATATTGGTACATTTCCTTTCTACTTGTGTTTGTTCACTTCATTATTCCTTAATATCTCACTTCATGCTTTGTACTCAGAGAATTCCATGTTGCTGACCAAAGCCGAGATGGCCCGCCGCATGTTGACCATGTCAATCTGGATAAGGAATTTTCTCACCATCAGAGTTCGTCAACCCACCGTTCTTTCAAGAGCTAGAAAATTCCTCCTACTCACTATACGACCTGGCCTGAGGTGCTCTGTGCCTGTGATCACTTGGTACAAAACCAACTGAAGCGAGATGCTGAGGCAATACAAAAAATGTGCCAAGAATTAGAAGACGCAAAATTCCATATCTCCGACTTAGAGAGCAAAGTTTATGAGATTTCCCATGACCGTGATGATGTTCTCGGGAAATTACAAAGAACTGTGGAGGACTACGTTCGCCACGGAGAAGAACGTCAAGTTGCGAATCAAGGGTGGGAATCTACTGAAAGTATGCTACAAAACAAAGTATCCACTCTGGATGTCGTTCTGGAAGTTACTAAGGACGAGGTTTCCTGAAGCTTAGTGGATAGCTTCAATGGAGCTATTGAACAATTTAAAGTGTTTCAACCCGATGTGGACACATCACCTCTTAATCCCTTCAAAAGCGTCGTGGACGGAAAGATCGTTGATGAAGAATGACTTTGTCTGCCTTTTCTTCTTTCTTTTTTGAAAAACTTTATGATCTGGGCCATTTATTTGCATACCCCTTTTCTATTTTGATGATTGCCTGTATATGAACTTTAACCTTATAAGGTTAATTTCTCTGCTTATGTTGTAATGACGTTGCTACTTTATATGATGTTTGTCATCCGACCACTCTATGACTTTGTTATTCTTTACCTGTACTTTTATATAATCAAATAGCATATAACAATGAACGCGCAAACGAGTTACACACCTTTCCTTATTTTCGTAAACACAATTTTTGCATCATCCCTACAACTTTACATGATCATATATAACAACGTGGGTTCCAACGAGTTGCATACCTTCACTTTAATTTTTTGCATCGTTCTCCTAATTTTTTTCATTGTCCTCCCAATGAACTCGTCATCTCAGTTTTAAGCTGCATCTCAGTTTTAAGCTGCATGGGTTTTTAACTGAGCCTTTTCAGTTGGGTACCATGGCAGGTAAGGACCCTCTCCATGGTTTTTAACCGAGCTTGTTGAGTTGGGTATCATGGCAGGTAAGGACCCTTTCCATGCTTTTTAACCGAGCCTCTTCAGCTACCATGGCGGGTAAGGACCCTCTCCATGGTTTTTAACCAAACCTCTTCAGCTTGGTACCATGGCGGGTAAAAACCCCCTCCATGGTTTTTAACCGAGCCTCTTCAGCTGGGTACCTTGGCGGGTAAGGACCCTCTCCATGATTTTTAACCAAACCTCTTCAGCTTGGTACCATGGAAGGTACGAACCCTCTCCATGGTTTTTAACCGAGGCTCTTCAGCTGGGTACCATGCCGGGTAAAGACCCTTTCCATGATTTTTATCAAGCTAAAACTGACTGCAAAGTGTACTTTCAACAATGTTTAAATAATAACAAAAACTAAAAAAATTCGTCATATAGTAAATAAATGTTTCAACACCTCAATAAAACTTAAAAACTTACCTAACCATTGTAAAAACGAAAATTAGCCATGTTCCATGTTCTCGGTATTATTCTGCCATCCAATGTTTCGAAATGATATGCTTCTCAACCAATCATTTCACGAACTCGATACAACCCGATCCACTTTATGCAAGTTTACTATCTATGTTTGCCTATCATAATTTCCTCAACACTAGATCTTTTTTCCTGAACTCCCGATGCTGCATTTTGCTTAAATATCTTGCCTCCATCCTCCTCTTTTGGGCCACTGCTCAGATTCTTGCTTCGTTCCTCACCTCTTCTATGGTATCTATATGAAACAATCGCCCCTCTAACGATTTCTTCTCTGCAAACTCTTCCACTCTTCTTGATGGTATTTATAGCTCAATTGGTAACAACGCATCACTTCCATACACCAAACTAAAAGGTGTTTCCTTTTGTTGTCGTTTGTTTTGTGGTATGGTAAAACCATATTACCTTTGAAAGGAGATCTACCCATCTTTCCTTAGCCGCACCAATCTTCTTTTTCAGCCCTTACAAAATTACCTTGTTTGTAGCCTCAACTTGCCCATTTGTCTGTGGATGCTCTATTGACGAAAAAATTTATCGTATTCCCAACTGTTCACACATGCGTCCCAATTTATGACTAGCAAACTGTGTCCTATTGTCTGAGACTAACTCTCTTGGTACTCCAAATCGGCACACTATAGATCCCCAGACAAACCTTGATATTTTTCCGTCGTGATCGTCGTTAATGGTGTTGAACCAAGTGGTGTTCAAGTTTTGAAGAATCCAAATCCTTTGAAGGATGTTGAAGCCTCTGCTTTGCTTGATGCTGATGTGTTGGTTTAGCTTAGCTCTGGGGTAGTTTATATGTTGTAATCCACCCTTTGATTAAATCTAAAGTATTAACATTCTCAATCTTTGTGAAAGTAAAATGTTTTCAAACTAAGTTAAAACAACCGATTGTTTTGTCGAAACAACCAATTATTTATACTTAGGTGTTTTGAGAAAAGATTGAAAACTGTTTTTAAATGGTTGAACTGTTAAGTACCAAAACTCTCTTTGTTGAAGGCCTAAAGCATAATCTGCTGAGCATTAGCCAACTTTGTGACAAGGGATATCAATG
>Ga0123341_1001730_pt1 | contig 16984 bp, 8 predicted proteins | sample Turbeapinknodule_FD_89959 | JGI IMG/M metagenome (GOLD analysis project Ga0123341, IMG submission 89959) | Root nodule microbial communities of legume samples collected from Mexico - Turtle bean Mexico pink nodule | ecosystem: Host-associated > Plants > Roots > Nodule | place: Mexico: Nepantla...
AGAGACCAATTTTAGATATTAAAATTTTTTTGATTTCTAAATTAGTTTCAATGGTTTCTAGATTGGTATCTAATTAGCTACCAAGGTTTTTTTACTAAATTTAGAGTCTAAATAATTGGTAGTTAAAAACTTGGTTACTAATTAGAAACCAATTTAGAAAATATTTAACAATAATAGAAACTAATTTAGAAACAAAAAATTTGTTTAATTTCTAAAATGGTCTATAATTTAGTAACTATAGCAACTAAATATTTTTTATTTCTAAAATCAGTTTCTATTTTATGATTTTCTTGTAGTGAAATAAAATGAAACTAAGGACAAAAAAGAAGAGTCAAGATAAGTTTTTTAGGTTACCTAATGAACTATGAATATTTTAATAATTTAAAATACAAACATATATAGGAAGGATGATGGGACAAACATATACATATTCATCATTATTCTTATACCTATTTTTAAAATCTAGTACTATTCATACCCGATCAATGCGAGAATTTTTCATCGAGACGGATTAGGACAAATACCCACGATGACATATTTGCTTGTCATCCTTAATTATAGAGGAATGACTCACAAATGAGGAATTGGTAGAAGAGGAAATCGGGAAGAAGGAATTCATAGATTGACTTGTTGAATGGAAAAAGAAAAAAAAACGATAGAGTAAAAGTGAATAAGTAGTGAAGATATGTCACATGCATTGAATTTAAAACATACAACATTAATTCCTATTAGAACTAATGTGGTATAATAACCTATTTTGTTATATTTACACACCACATCAGTTTCTAACAATGTGAAATATCGTGAATTATTTACAAAATTGTCATTCCATTAATTTTTAACTGCACTTTTGAGTTTATAACTATGCATACATTACATTCATAGTTAATTAGAAAATGGTAACGAGATAAGTTATGGTGTAAATTGTAGCGTGTAATAAATATCAAGGGTAGGAGATGATGAAATTGTCAAAGTTGATATAGTTGTAATTGGAAGTGCTTGAAATTCTTAATAGAATCAATTTAATAAATTGTTTCCAAAAGTGAAACCTTAGATTTTTATGAAAATATAAGTTAATATCATGTTGATGTATTGGTATCAATAATTCAATAAACTTAATTTGTTTAAACTCAATTCAATAATTAATTTGTTTAAACTTAATTCATAAATGAGTTTAAATTGGTATCAAAATATTAATTTGATATTAAAATAAATAATTAATTCGTTGAACTTAAAATTATTTATTTATCACTAAATAAATGAATTGAATTAAACATATAGTTTGCCTCTTTTAGCACATAATTGAGTCATTATTATTTGAATGTAAAACTGTTTAACTTACTTTTATTTTAATATAAAATAAGTAAAACATAAGTATGTAACTTAATTACAATTTTACAATTTATTTTGCTGTGTTTAAAAGAGAGTCCAATAAATTTAGTTAATGATCTAACAAAGTTGTTTCTCTCAATCTGATTTAATAAAGATGAAATATATAGAAAAAAATTATATCAAACTCAAAACAAATTCGAACAAATTCTCTTTACAATGGTTACAATTCGAACAAAGTAGTCCGAATCCAGTTTTCACTTTTAGATTCTTGATTTTTTTTATCATCATAAAAAAAATAAAAACGATCTTTTTAAATATTTAAAGGAAAACTTTTATTTTAAAAAATAAAGTTGAAAATGTTGTTTTCTGTATTTGTTTTATTATTTTAAAAAATGACCGAGAATGCTATTTTTTGAGAATATATTTTACCTATGTGTCTGAAAAATTGTTCTCCTATAAAATAATATAAGTTAACTTTTATAGATTAAGACAAAATTTAATTTTTGTAAAAGTGGCATCCACATGTCACTTTTATTAGATCACTTCAAGCAAAATTTTATCTTAAAGAATAATAAAATAAAAATGTCACAGCAATTTAATCATAGGTTAGCACAGCAAAATTATGAGAGAAAATTGTACAATAAAAGTATAACACAAAACAGCAAAACCTAATCCCAAATTACATATTACATATTGCAACAAACACAAACTTGATTCCTAAACATATCCACCCACTGAAGAAAATTATTCCTCTTCTTCCATCGAGCAGAGAAATGGTACAGTTATTTATCTAAAAAATGGAGTATATGATAAATTTATTTGTTTTTCATCTACAGATAATTGTAAAGAAATTATCTCAGTTGGTGAGACCTGCTGTGAACTTGACACCTGTCCGTGGAAGCCACGTGTCACCATTAATGAACCTCTGAACAGTGAAAAAACTAGCGGTGGAAGCATCTTTAATTACATGATAACCGGGCCATCTGACCCGGCCCGCCATTGATGCACCAGGCCCATAATTTCTGTACTCACCGTACCACAAAGTGTTCAGGGCAAAGTTTCCGAACCACTCAAGCCAGCCTCGGGGCTGAACAAGCCCACTCATGTAAGTGTTAATGTAAACTGTCCGGGAGTATTGTTTCCAGGGCCGGCCCAAGTAGGTGGGCTGGGTGGCGAGAACAAAGCTGTCCTGGATGGTGAAGCCCGTGGACTGGTGTGGGCTTTTTCTGCCTTGGGCCGTGATGGTAACCTTCTGCAAGGGAAGTGGGACCCTGGTGTATATTTTGCAGTTTTGCAGCACTGCAGCTCCATTGCCGAAAATGAAGTCTATGGTGCCATAGATTTCGCACTCACGGTAGAACTGTCGCAGGGAGTGGGCGTAGAGGGTGTCTTGGTGCCCTTCCACGCTGCACCTGTAGAAGGCTGATTGGTCTGAATCCACACGCAGTGCCACCGCTTGATGGTTCACTGGCCCTGCTGTGTTCCGGAACGACATGTCCCTTGCAATGAAACCCTTCCCAGATACAGCTACACGTTAGGAAAACAAATGATCCATTAGTTTCAGTTATTTTCCATGAACATGAAAGGATGTTACAGTGGTGATGATGGTGTTAGTTACTTACCAAGCGTGGCAGTTCGAAAAGTGGTCCATCCTTGCATGAAATTCCGGTTGCTAGTGATAATGGTTTGGCCAATACCATCTCCTACGAGCATGATGTTGGTCATCTTCTTCTTCATGTCAACATTCTCCTTGTAAAGTCCCTTTTTCACGTAAATAACATACCTCCTTGGACTATGACTCGGAGCTGCATTAACAGCTTCGGCGATGGAGCGATAATGACCAGTACCATCCAAAGCCACAACCGCGTCCGCACGCACACCCTGTGGCTTGGCTCTGAGCAACTCTTGATCATCCTCACTCATCCATTGAGGAAACTCTGAGGTTCCATCAGATTGAGTTGTTGAAGTAGCAGCAGTGGTGTTTCTTGGAGGCTTAAAGGGTAAGGTATGCAACTGAGTGTACAAGGACAAAACATTGCTGATGAGTTGTGTGACTTGTGTCAAGCTTCCACTGATGTAACTCTCGAGGCGTCTGTCTGTGCCTTCAAACCCTTCAAGGCATGTGTCTTGGTTGCTCAGGGCTGCACTAAGCCACGCTTCCAGGTTGCCCTCGTATTGCACATTGCTATCTCCTGCCCGAATTCTCCTCATCTCCCCCAACGACCATGCCAGCTCAGAAACCGAGAAATCCACGAGCTCCTTGCAGTCTTCTATGGCTTGTTGCTCGCGGTAGCTCACGGAGAAGGTGGTGATCTTTGTCATGTTGTCAATGGCCATTACAGCTTCGTTGAGTGTGGCCTTCAGTGCTGCACTCATCACTGAAGTGGGGCTTGGAGGGCCTATTTTGGTGAGCTCGTTGTGGATGTTTGTGAGGCAGGAGTTTTGGTTTTCAATGTCCATGCATGCTTGTGCAATCAACGCTTGCATGTCTTGTGTTTGGATTTCTGAGGGAATGGGTTGATATGAGAGAGCCTGAAAGGAGGGTAAAAGCATGAGAATGAAAAGGAAACTAAGCATGGCCATGATGTTTTTGTGGTTAATGTGACAGAGAAATTACTAGAAAGACATAGCAAGCATGCTCTTGTGGTCTTTCCAAGCACCTTTTATTTATACACAGGAAATGTTGCAGTAAGAATTTCTGTTTTCTTTTTCTTCTGAGTTTTAACATTCACGTTGCTTTATGCTTTTTCCATGGACAAAGTCCCAAGTTATTCTAATGCTTTCTTTTGTTGGAGGCATGGCATGATATTCTATGCTTTGAGCTTCATGGTGTCACTGCGGTTGATGATTCCCACTTTCTCTGCAGTAAAATTGCTTCCACATTTGATGGTTGATCAAAAGTATATTTATAATATTAAGAATGCGGCTTCTCCTAAGTTAATCTCTATAAAAAAAAACCGTGTTCATCTGTCTATACTGTGATTTGATGAGTACACAACAAACAAAAGGGGATAGCCTACGAATGCCAAAACCACACCAACAAAAGAACTATTCTTTGCTTCTTAGGAATTGAAAACTCGAGTTTGATCAGGTTCTTTCTAATTAACATGTTTTATTATTAATTAAAAATTATTAAAAGATGTAATATCATAAATGAATACAACTCATTTAACTAAGAGGTGAGATTCATAACTTTTTTATGATTTTCAACCAATTTAAAACTTATAATTAATATATGTTAAAAAATGCATTATACGAGTACGTGTTACTACTAACTTCTTTTCCTATTATCTGTCAAAAACAAACTTCTTTTGCCTATATTTTAATAGTCATATTCAAATTGTGGATATCAAAATTTTTAAAATGCAGTTTCCTTTGGCTTGAAGGAAGATATAATAATGGAAAAAGGAGAAAGAAAAGTGAGTGTTAGAAAATAGTTTATACAAAATAAATTGATGTAGAAGTTATACGAATGGTAATTTATGATCTAATAGTACATAACCATTAAATCAATTTATAATAACCCAAATCAAAATAGAAAATACAAAAACTATATTTATATACACATTACAAATCAATATGTTTTATATCAAATTTATTATTATTATTATATTTTTTTTGTTCAAGAGTTTGAGAAATAACATTCAGTATTTCAGTTTTGTTTTTATTTAGGTTAATAAATACATGAAAGTTCGTATACCATGAAAAACATTATTTACTTAATTTTCTACGTCCTCATTTGGACTTCCATTTTGCTAAAAAGGCGAAGTTAAATTTCTCTTTTTCATGAAAGGTAAAGTATAGAAGGCAATCGTACGTCAAAAAAAGCATTTTCGAAATATTGTTAATAATGTTAAAATATAAAATAAAATAAAAAAACATCGTTTTGATCTTGATATGTACAATATTATTATGTCATTAGTTCTTGAAATTAAAAAACTGTAAAAAAACCCTAAAATGTGAAATAGAATCCTCGAATTTTTTGTCTCTGTTATCTTAAAACACACGTAAATATTATTAGAATTTAAAACCTGGCCTTTTAGATTCTAATATCAAGTGATTCAAAAAAAAATTAAGTTTGTACAACTTTGTTTAAGGTTCTCTTCTCTAAAACACTATCAGAGTTTTTAAAAACAACATCGAGTTTAACAATAATTTTGTCGACTAATTTACACTAAACAGAATTTCTACACTGAAGTTATCTCTTATTTTTTATTCCATACGTGAATTGGCAACATAACAAGTCTTGTAAGTGTAACAGATAAGATTTAATGAAGTTTAATTCCAAGAGAAGTAACCTCGTGCTTTATTGGAGAATGTAACTTTTGAAGGTGAAGAAATACCTTGTCTAGAAATCTACCAATGTCACCTAATTGAACTGGTATGCCTCTTACTTGGGTAATAGAGACTAAGGAAAAGAAGATGCAAGATAAATTTAAAATTTAGGATCAAAAAGATCTAAATGAAGGAGCGTGGCTTTCAAGAAAAGAAAGTATAACAGATTAATAGCGTGGTTAATCCCATCTGATCTTGCACCCTCTTGCATGCATTGTCTCCAGCATTTCTGAGGAAAGCAAGAACCTGAGGGATCTCTGTAGTTTAACCTTTTTAATCCGACCACAGCAAGCTCTAAGGGCAACTTCCAATCCTTTTACAGTGACTTTAGGAAGACACACCAGTTTGGAATCTTGGAGGCGTTTCAGGTTACCCATAAGGAAGCACAACACCACATCTGACACAATACAGTAGCTCATATTTATCTGCCATCATCACCACCATGTTGAATTAGAAACTAGAATTGGAACCCATAATCCTAACACCAGTCTTCATTAAAAAACATCAATACTTAACCTATTTGAAGAAAAATTTACATATGAAAACACTAGGGGGAGTAGAAACCGCATGTAAACAAAACACGTTTTCAAAGATTAAATTATTACGAGCATATATCAGACTTTCAATTGGAAAAGAAATAAAAGATTATTGAAGCCATCTTTTAAAATAAGACTAAGAGCTGTAATATATATTTTTTTTGCAAACCAGATTAATTGCACAAGCCTCCAAATTATGAAGGGTACTACATAATATAGTTGGAATCCAATCAACACATGAGTATATAAGATTTCTTTTTTTCGACAAATGATTTTCCTTTCTTCATTTGCCTTGAATAGAATTTTCTATACAACAGTTCTTATCTTTAACATCCAGCTTTATGTTAATCCAAAATGGCGCTAAATAAGACTAATATTTGTAGAAAGACATAGAAGAAACTTCAATATAAAGAACCAAAGATTTCCTAAAAATAAAATAAAAAATCTATAAATATATTCTTCTTTTTGCGACCAGGGCAAAAGATAGACTAAACGTGTGACTGATATGGTATCTAATAGAACACAAGATACTGGGAACTAAAGAGATCGAAGAATCTCAAATTTCAGGAAGTTCTATAATAGAAAGAACCTCAGGACTTTCTTGATATAGAGAAAAAACAGAGAAGAAGAATTTCTGTTGAAGAGACATTTCATTCATGTTCACACTCACTATTTATAGAGTTAGTTAACTAGTAGTTAGCTGTCATCAGCTAACTAATTTAGTTATAACTACTTAATTAACTACTAAAAATAAAGACTCTAACGGTGACTGGAAGTACAAGAACATATAAATCAAATTTAAAAGTGTATGTATAGTTACAAAAGCATTGTAACTATACACAAACAAGCACAATTGAAGAAGGATTGCAGTGAGCCCAGACAAGCATCCAAATCATTTTCTTTGATCATTGGAGAATTGTTGTAGTTTAGAATTTGTCAATTAGATCAAACCATATCATAGTGAATAATGATGAAGTAACAAAACCAGATGAGTATCAATTATGCTTCTTGAGGTAATACTTATAAATTTCATACAATGTTGAATTGTTTTAGAGGCCAGCTTACGGTGTTAGTCAGAACTCAGAAAGACCCAGAATATTGATAACTTGATTGAGTAAAAATAACCATAACTGACCTGCCGCAGGTTTTGTGAATAAAAAGCAAGGGCCCAGAAACCTGAATCATCAATTTTTTCACAGTGCTTCAAATCTAAATCTGCCAATCTCTGGCAACTCATTGCAACTGATCTTATTCCAATGCTTGTGATATTTGAAAGCCCGCGCAACTCCAGATCAGATAGTTCACCAAGATGGCTGATATACTCCATCCCTCTGTCAGTAATTCTATTACAATATGACATGTTGAGCTTTGTCAGCCTCTTGCATCCACTCGTCAGCGCTGCCAGCCCATCATCTCCAATACGTACACAGCTGTGATCATAGAACAAAATTTCACTTAACATCATCACGACACTGCTCAAAATTTCACTGAATTCACGCTGACTAAGTTTCAATTACCGATAGAGATCAAGTTCAGTCATGTTTGTGCAGTTACAAGCAATGTGTGCCAATCCTATGTCTGATATGTTGGTGCATAATCCTAACTTCAGTCTTACGAGTTCTGAACATCTTGATAGATATCTTAGTGCTGCATGAAACACAAAGTTGGAAATAAATTAATCAGAACCATTTGAAGGTTTGAATTAAACTGATATATTATGTACAGGTAGAATTGCATAGTTTACCTATGTCATCAACACCAGAGCAATCAGTAAGATCAAGCTCTTCAAGAAGCGAGCAATTTAATCCAAGTTGATAAAGACACTTCTCAGTCACCATATCACAAGATTCTAGCTTCAGACAGACAAGGTCTGGACAATAGTCTCCTATAGTAGAGATGGCAGCATCTGAGATGAACCGACAACAAGTCAAATCAAGTACCTTCAAATTGCCACAGCCAGGTAATAGCTGTATAATTCCTTTGTTGGTCACACCAACACATTTGCTTAAACCAAGTTCCACTAAAGACTTGCAATTGGTGCCTATTGTCTGGAGGATGAAGTCAGAAACTCGAACACCATCAATTCTAATTATTCTCAGCTGTTTTAGATTCTCCAAGCATTTAACAAGAGGTGCTGAAAGCTCCTATGGAAAATGCCTGACGTGTTAGTGTATATAAAACTTATTACAATAAATTAAGGTACACAACACGCCATAAATTTTAGGTATAGACTTACAGAGAGGCAATATCCTGCATCCAACTGCTCAAGATCTCCATGCCCGCTAATCACAGATATTAAACCGGATGAGCTAACACAATCACACCTCGATACATCAATTGCCTGCAATGTATGGACATATTCTATGTTTATGCTCCAGAGAACCCTCATGATTAACTTTATTACTTTTTTCAACCATTATTGTCGTAGTTTATAAATTATAAGAAATAAATTACCTTAAGTAGTGGACATCCTTTTTCAAGAAACCGTAATCCGACATCATCCACTAAAGAGCAACCCACCATAACGAAAACCTCAAGCTTTGACAGAGAAGCTATCGATCTCAAAGATTCGCCTGTTACCTAAAGATGCAAGATTTTAAAATAACTTAAAAGATATAATTTGAAGACGAAATAAACTCACAAATCAATACAGGCTGATTGTTAGCTAAGGTAAGGATGCAAAACAGAAAATCATAATGTCATTGAAACATGCAGTCTTGGGAATGGTGTTAAGAACAACATCATAAATACAAGTATGTACATTCGAGTATTACCCACAGTCAAGGACCAGTGATTATAAACATGCACTCATCTTTCCTTTCCTTTCCTTTCCATTCCAGTTTCTTCCTATCTTCCCCTTTCTTTTCATCCTATTAATTATGACATCTGTATCTCTCTCTCTTTACCTTTTCTTTTCCCTTCTATCTCTCTTTTTTCTACCTCCCAAGCAGGGTGTCCGTTTAACATGACTCGTCAAGGAACTTGTTTTTACAACTCTATTGATTCCGCATTGCTCTGAACTTTTGTAAACCAAAAATATAATGTCTACCTCTTCTGCAATCACCCTTAGCAAGTACGAACAAGGGTGACTCATTCAAATCACATGAAGAATTTAGAGGGTGCTTCTTTCAAAACCCTTCAGGAATCAGAAATTGAATTTAAAAAAGTGTTTTTCTACCACCAATAACAAAGATAGCGAATGAAGTGGTTTGATGAAGTGGTTTGCTAAAGTCACTATCCTCTGTCGTCAACTTTGTGACCTCAAACAACTTTCAATAATAAAGTGTATAAAGTTTCTCACAAGACTCAAATCTCTGTACCATCGTGTGGTACAATTGACAGATAATCATTCCCTTGGAACATATGATCAGAATTCAATCTTCACGTCAGTCCGTACAGAATAACATCTTACAAAAGTTTCTTAAATGGAATCCCTATATATCGAAAACTCAGTATTTGACTCTTAAGCCAAAGATCCTACATATTTTCACCTAAAAATAAGACTTTAGCATCCACCATTTCTCTCTCCCCCTACATTTATTCACCATTATCAATGGAAAAATTATAATCATCCACCCACTTTCTATTCCCTATCATTTTCATCCCAATTTTTTTCTGTCCCTTCATTTTTTTTTTTCATTTAATCCCTTATCACATATATTCCTCTCCTCTCTACCTTCTTTCTTTTCTACCTATTCCTCTCTTCCATCCACTCCAAAACGCGGGAGCACTCTTATCAATAATATACAATCCTTTTGAAAGAGAAGGCAACAAACCTTGAGATAGGACACATCCAGAAATTTCAAGTCCAGGCACTTCTTGCACAGAAGATCAATTCCCATATCAGAAATCTCCAAGCACCACTTCAAACTCAGCCTCTCCAATTTCTCACAACCGACGGCAATCTTCGCCAACCCAATATCAGTAACTCCCAAGCACTTATCCATGCTGAGTTCCCTCAACCTCGCGGCGCACGATAGCGCCGCGGCCTCTCTGTCCCCATAGCCCCAACAGTGGGACACATCGACAGCCTCCAACATTGGACACGCCCGAATGAGGATCTCCAAACCCGCGTGGCCCAACCCGGTGGCGCGACTCAGCACGAGCCTCCTGAGTCCCCGAGTCCAACTCGCCGATCCCTGACTCAGCATAACCGACACAACTCCGTCCTCGATCCGCGGACACAGCGACAGGTCCAACGTCTCAATGTTGCAGAACTTCTCCAGCAGCCCAAGCAGGAACTCGATGCGGAGGATCCGAATACTCTTCCGGGTCACCGATTCGACCCGGAGAAAATCTTTGCACACCAGCCTCCACGGCTTCCGATCCGGGCCGAGCTTCTCCAGGAGCCGGATGAGAAGGTCCTCAGTCAAGTGGCAGAGAACAGATTCCGACAACATTACGATTTGAGAAAAATTGGTAATTGGAAAGGTTTATTGAGTGGTTGTGGTTTTGACGTGGAATTGAAAGGGGAGAGATTTAGGTAGGAACAAAGAGGAAGAGGAGGAGGAGGTGGAGAAGAGGGTGGTGCGTGCGTTTGGAGAGCGTGCGAAGTGGTAACCTGCAGCGGGATTTCTCAGGGTTCATTGTTTTGCGGTGATTTTGTCTGAGTTGAATGGAAAATCGACAAAGGGAAACACAAAGAGAAAGAAAATGAAAATGAATAGAATGGCAATAGAAAATAAAATATCAGAGTTTGGAGAGTGCTTGAGTTTCCTCAGCTTCTGCTAAGGCCATGTCCTAGTTCTGTCTTGCTTTCCCAGTCCCCATCTCCTCTCTACAAAACTTCAACATGCCACAAAATTTATCAAAATTCATTTAACACCTCTTTTATTCACAATCACATGGATCAATCATTCTTTTTTTCGGATTCAACAACATTTATATGGTTAAGTGCTTTTTTAATGAATCAAAGCCTGCAAGTGTCTCCATTTTCCCATCTATTAAAAATTCAAGACAGGTGGAATCATTAAATTATATATTTAACCTCACTCCTTTTTCTTACAATTGTTACTTTATTTTACTTTTCAAGTTTAGGAATTGTGTTTCCAAGTACTGATTGGTGTGGACAAAAAAAAAAATGCTATTATTGTTCCTTGAAGATAACTTGTAACTAAAGCATTTGAAATTGAATTGTGCACATTTTTAAAATTTAGAGATATTAAACTAGTTGAATGATACTTATTCGAGTCATGAGAATTTTCTATTGAATACAAATTTTTTTTATCACCAAATTTGTACATAATTGTTATGGCACATGTTCATGGGAGTACCTTTAATTGGAAAATAAGTTCAATATTTGATGATTAGTCATTTTATAATAGTGAGTCTAAGATTTATATCTGATAGATTCCATACTAATTAAGAATTGAAATAATTTATTGTATATAATTGGGATAAATTTCACTCATAAGTAAATTTTATAGGATTGATTTTATGAGATTGATTGCTTTAAAAGAGGAGAAGTTCACAACAACCATAATTAGCTATGCACACAAAGCACAAAGAGATGACAATGATAACTACAGTTGTGGGGTGAGTTATTGGCCAAAATTTTCCAAAAAAGGGAGAAATTTAAAAGAAATCATTTGTGAGGGAATGAGTATATTTGGGTTGATATACTAGAAATGGTTTTTTATATTAAACTTGTGCAACTGTATGATTTATTCTCGAAATTTATCACTTTAATATTGCGAAAATTAAATATTAGGATTAGTGATGTTGCGACTTTAATATTAAGAAATTGTGGTGACACAGTTTTTCTCATATCAAAGTTAATTATTAAGGTGTGAGCTTACACTATTTTATTAGTTAATTTTTTTTTATCATCGTACAATTTCTTTAGATGTAAGTTGTTTCATGTTGACATTAACTTTAATGTCTTTTTTTAAATAACTCCATTATAGTAATAAGTTCATGAAATTATTAAACTTTGATAAAAACAAATCATTAAAAATATATATTGAATTGATTTGTTTAAAATTAAAAGTAATAAATTTGAATTTTATGTGTTAATTGAAATAATTTTCTACGAGTTGATAATATGATAAGAGTACACAAAAATTAATTTATTTATCGAATGAAAAGAATATTATTTCTCTATTATTTGTCAACGAAGGTGAAAAGATACATTATTTCTTACTTATAATTAAAGATGATAAATTATATTATTGAAAATATTAGATTTTCTTATTTGTAATTAAAGGTGTGAAGTTATTTTATAGGGAAAACTTGAGTAACAATTTTGATAGATTTGCAAATCAATTTAATTGACTTTGCTAATTTATCTTCCATCATTTTTTTATTATTTATTACAAAATTTGTAATTTATATTCTATTTCTTTTATCATTTATTATTAATTTATAATTCCTGATCCATTTTGAATATCATTTTTGTCCTTTAGGAGCTTATAATTCTGACAATGTTTATATGGTTCTGTTTGGATCAATTTGTTTTTATGTAGAAAACCTTAATTTGAACTTTAAAATTTCAATTTAATTTTTAAATCTTAAAAATAAAGTTAATTTATAAAAACACATCTCCTAAAATATCTTTAAAATTAAAGACTTTACGTAAAACTAAATACAAAAATCATTTGGATTGATTTGCATCATCCGAATTGTTTAAAGTTCATAATTTCATTTAATGTATTTGAACTGAATACATTTCGAAAATATACAAATAAAAAGGAATAAAATATTTGTTTGATTTGAGTTATTATTCATCGATTTAAAAATTTTCTGGAATGACAATTTATCGACAAAACCACAAGATCATTCACTAGTCATAATCACTATCAAAATTGCACCATTACTATTCATCGTCATCTTCGATGAAAGAAGCAATAACCATCAAAACGGTGATTGTAAAAAAATGTCCTATAGTAACTAAACACACAAAAATAAAAACTTCTAAATGATCTTAAAAAAATCTTGAAAAAAATCACAAATAAATCAGTCTAATTCATTTTTCACTCATTGAAATTTGAGAATAATTACACAAGCCAAAATTGTTCTCATAGAAGCTCAGATAGATGTGGAAAATTCCATTCCCAGACCTTAAAAAGGTCTCATAATGAGCTGGGATTCACATTATCATCATTGCGAATGAACAAAACGGAAGCATAATAACAAAGAAGACACATCGAAAGAATAGGGTTTAGTAAACACACAATAAAAAACCAATCTGAAAGAACCAAGTGAAAAACCTTTTGCAGGGAAGAAGAACACAACCACGGCGCATAGTGAGAATTGCAATTGCGAAACCGCATACGAGGTTTTTAAAGAGAGCGCCTACAGTATTGGTAGTAGGGCTACACGGGAAAAAGCAAGAAAACAAGTATCCGGTTCGGCCCACAACGCACAAAATTGAAAAAAAATATAAACTGGTTAGGGCCCATAAGCGGAGGCCTTTTCCAAGTGTTTGGGCCTTATTTCAATTCCATCAACTATGAGGCCACCTTTTAAGTGCGCACCTTTGACTTCCTTGAGACACATTCTAACTTCTTCATTTGAATAATGGGTGTAGAAACTCCCCAACTCAATCTCCGACCATTCTTCATCTTCGAGCTTACGAGGAAAAGGAAAAGAGGTTTTGGTGTTTGCTTTTCGACATGAATGTATGCAAACAGTTCCTTGTGATCTTTGTTTGCCAACTTCTACCGACACCTCCGATGGTATCAAATCCAACCCATAAGCACGATCCGCGGTTTTCACTTTCAAGTAGGCTCCGTATAAAGTATTGGCAGATAACATTCCGCTGTTAATGCTGCCCTTTATTTCCAGCCACCATATGGTTCTCAGTTCTGCTGATTCTTCAAATCTGCACGCAAATATCAAATGAATTTGCAATTAGTAATGATGACTCGTTATAATAATAATAATATTAAAAGTTTGTTGAAATAATTTTTTGTCAATTATTTTCACTTGACAAACACTATTTAACTCTAATTAAATAAACAATTTTACTTTATTATTATTAGAAAAAAAATATTGATAGTGTTAGGACTTGACAATGACACCTTATGAAGACGTTAAAGTGGAAAGTTACAGTGAAAAGAGAAAAGAAAAGAAAAAGTGGTAGAGAATTGGGATGATGATGATGATGATTAAGAAGAAAGAAACAAACCTTGAACCTTGGGTGGGTTTCCAGGACCAATAGAGAGGGCTGTTTCCCCATGCAATTGAAAGTTGTCTTGCGCTCAACAGGTAACATATTTTCCCACTTCTCTTCTCAATGGAGAATATCTGTATTCCTCACAACCATTTCATACCTTCTTTAGACTCAAATGCCATTTAATAAATTTTAACTTTACAACAAGGACTACAAAAATTATAAATTATACGGGTAGAGATTAAAATAACATATTTTTAACTATATATATAGGAATTAAAAGTAAGGTTTTTTTAGTAATGGATCAAATATTAAACTTACATTAGGAAAAGAACATGTATGGTTTATTTATTGTATAAATACGTAAATTTTAATTAAATGCTCGTACCTTCTGTATATCCTTCCAATGGGAAACCGTCGTCATATTTCTTTGTTGTTGTAATATATTTTAATAATTTATCTTTTAAAAAATATGATAGATATTTATTAAAAATATAAAAAAAGGTGATTTAGCAACCACAGACAGTGCCACAAATATGAATTATCAATATTTAAATAATTCATATTTGCTCCACCGCCTGAGGATACCTCATCAACCTTAAACTTTACCAACAATTGTATTTATTTGCAATATTTTCACTTTTATGTTAAATTTGGGTGCTGCGTTGATTTGTTAATACTATACTACTATCTTTCTTGTAATTTAAGCATTTTTACTAGATTAACAATTGCATTTTAACTTTTTCATAAACACATTTTTAAGAGATTAACAATTGCATTTTTAATTAAATTGTATTAAATTGTTATAATTTATTTATTTTATTAATTTTTAATTTTTTTTATCAATTTTAATAATTAACCTATAAAGTTACTTTAATTTGTTAAAAAAACACATTTGTTCTACTAGAATGCTACTAATCATTTAGAGATTTACAGTTTTAAACATAAAAAAAAAAATAAAAAATCACAGGGCCCTTCTTGCCAATGCCAGTTGCCATCATTATTATGCATTTGCATAGTCAAACACAATTGCCACTGTAAGTATAAAAGGGCCATGTGGGGTGTGTGTGTGTCAGTGGTGGGGTAGGGTGTGATCATTTTATCCATCATTATAAATAACAATGACATTACCCAAACGACATTAAATTTCCAATTACAACGTTTTGCATGAGAGGTTGCCACTTATAAAGACTCTAGCAAGTGTACAAGGTTTTGGTAGATTATGCAAACTCTTGGCTTAGAATTTACATTCGACCAAATTGTGATTTTGCTATGAGCCTTTACCATTTGCAATCATGCATTGAGAAAGAAAGGGAGAAACATGGAAGAAAATCATTACCTTGTTACCATCGTCAATGGGTCGCGGGTTACATAACATGGAAAACAAGTGCTTCTTCGAAGAACACGAGAATGAGGAGGAGACGAACCTAGAAACAATTTGATGATAATTGGATGGCAAAAACTTCTCCCACACAGCATCTGAATCTGCCATGGACTGCACAATGGAGGAGACGAGAGAGGACCTGCACACGTCCTGCGGAGAAGTGAACGATAAAATGTGTGCAAAGCAATCGTAGGGCAAAACTTCCATCTTATGAAAACAATTTACGGAAAAAGAGTAGCAAAATAAAAATTCTCAATGCACACACTTGCTTCCACAATAAGCAACTTATGTTTCTCATATATATATAGTACAGCAATGAATGAACAATATCGCTACTATGACGACATTTTTTCACTCTCCACAACAATGTCAACATGGAAGCAGAACATGACCACATCCAACAGACCACAACTATTCCTAAATTTGGGACTTGGAAGGGAACGTGAATCATACTGATCTGGAATTTTTTTTATTTTAATCAAACACACTCTCACATTTAATATTTGTTGTTTTCCATAAATTATGAAATTAAAACTATATGTTTTTTGTCCTCATGTTTAATATATATCTCTTCACCGTAATTTATGATCTGATGTTTTTATATTTAATTTTTATTTTATATATAAGTAATTTGTTATATATACTGATTTACAACAAATGACCCGAAACGGCATGACGTGTAACTAGTTGAAGTGGAGAACCCCGTTGTTAAAATCTAACGGATTTATTTAATGATGCATAATTTTTTACATTTAGTATAGAAAACAAATTTTGAAAAAGTAAATAATTCTATCCTCTCCACATCAGCAACACATCCAAAGGTAATTTAGAACGCTTTTAATATTCTAATCAATCATCTAATCTGTCCCAGGACAAGTTTGGAGCATTAGTCATAACTCTTAGAACGTTATGTTATCCTTACATAATTTTAGGAACAAATTTTCTATCCGTTAAGCTTACTTTTATGCATAAGTTAAAAATTATTTTTTAATAAATACACGAAAAAGATTCTATAAATTAATTATACTTAAACTATTTTTGACTTGGTAAAAAATATATTTATTTTAAGTCTTTAAATAGATTATTATGTCCAAACATTTTCTTATATATATGTATATGTATGAGAAATTAAACTATTAAGAGTTTGCCTAATCTTATATAATTTAATATTTTTATTTTATTATATTTTTCCGAAACTCCTGATTAGATTGATATTTTTTTATATAAATTATATATAAGTTTTATATTAATGTAAAATTATTTAGTATTTTATTTATATAGATC
>Ga0123341_1001732_pt1 | contig 16967 bp, 13 predicted proteins | sample Turbeapinknodule_FD_89959 | JGI IMG/M metagenome (GOLD analysis project Ga0123341, IMG submission 89959) | Root nodule microbial communities of legume samples collected from Mexico - Turtle bean Mexico pink nodule | ecosystem: Host-associated > Plants > Roots > Nodule | place: Mexico: Nepantla...
AGGAGTGTTGTGTGCTCTTGAGGTTGTCAAGATCAACATTCTTGGTGTTTGTTGTGCCAAAGGAAGTGTGTTTCTTGAAGGGTTCAAGGTCACTTCTTTGGTGGTTTGTGTGTAATCTGTTTTCATTACTTAATGGATTGCCCAATGGCTTCTGGGGACTGGATGTAGCTCTTAGTTTAATAGTGAACCAGTATAAATTGTTTGTGTATCTCTTTATTCCCTTAAACTCATTTAAATTCAGTTGTTATTGCTTTGCTGGTATAAACAACAGATTGTTTCGAAGAAACAACTGATTGTTTTTCTAGTGCTTTGCTATTTTGTGCTTTATATCTTGGCTAACTGAATTTCTGATTGAGTTTCATACAAAGGATTTTGTTCTAGCCGAAAAAGTTTTCAAAAACTCCCCTTAAACAATTCACCTTCCCCCTCTCGTTTAAGGCCAAATATTCTAGCAATATTAACTCAAAGGCTTTAAAGAGAATGGTAGAGTTGAGGCAAAAGACCAAGACGAGACCTTGGAAGTTCAAGGTTGTCGACTTGGTGATGCGAAAGGCCCATCCCTACCAGTTAGAAAACAAAGTTATCTCCAAAGTGACTGACCCGTTTCGCGTAGTCGAGGTGCTCGGGAGTTGAGCATATAGGCTGGAAACCCTATAGGGGGAGCCATTCCTCGAACATGGAACGTGGCAAAACTTAAGTTTTACTTCAGTTAAGATATTTTGTTTTAATGCTTTCTTTTTCAACACTGTGATGATTAAGGTGATGCTCTTTTTCCCTCAAAGGGGTTTTTTAACGAGGTCATCTAGTGATAATTTTTTTCTTGAAAGATGGTGTATTAGTTTCGTTGATTCATTTGAGTTAGAACACGGTAAGTCGACCTAGCTCGGTATCAATACGACTATCCAAGCATAGGCGCCTTGTGAGACTAGTTTGTTTGGTGATTCTCTTGATCTATGAGTCAAATAAGATGACCTAGCTCGGTGTAAGTACGACTACCTAAGTATAGGCACCCTGCACGTAAATTGGTTATCTAAGTATAAGATCAGACGACCTAGATGGTCAAGCCTAGTAGAGCTCCTTGTCTGACAAGACAAGCAAACATGCTACCACAGAAAGGAAGAGTATAGGCGTCCTGCGCGTAAATTGGTTATCTAGTGTTAGGTAAGACGACCTAACTCGGTGTCAGTACGATTTCCCGAGTATAGGTGCCCCGTGCGTTAAATGTTTATCTAGTGTCAGGTAAGACGACCTAGCTCGGTGTCAGTATGACTACCCAAGTATAGGTGCCCTGTGCGTAAAATTGATGTAAAGGAAGTATTTGGCAGGGTAAGATGCCTTAACTCGGTGTACGAACAACTACCCGAGTATAGGCTCTCTGCAGATTGATTTGTTATGACTAAGTGTTTTGATTCGGTGCAAGGTAAGACGACCTAACTTGGTGTAAGAGAGATCACCCGAGTTTAGGCGCTCTATGAAATGAACAAATGATGCATAGTGGAATCCTCCAATTATATATGTGGTAAGTTGGGTTAGCTCGGTGCACGAGTAGTTATCCGATTTTAGGTGCCCTGAGAGATGAATGAATCATTCTTGGCACGGGATAAGACAACTGAGCTCGGAGCAAGTACGATTATTCGAAAGATGCTCTCCGAAGTAAGGCTCAGAGAAGTAATGACATGCGACCTTTGGTCAAGTTTGTAAAACAAAGCTACGCAAGTCAAGATTGAGTATAAGCTCACTTTGGTTATGGTTTTATGGTTCATCGAAAGGTTAGTTCTCTGTTAAGTGGGAATTCCATGGTTTTTCATGCTTAGCCTCGCCTAGGTTAGATTTTCGTTATACTTATTACTTTATGCTCAGGTATTCGAATGTGTATTGATACTAGTTGAGTAAAGGCATTTGCAATAAGGCAAGAAAGTTGTTATTTTCATATTCAAGCTAGCAGAAGCTCACTATATGATGTGTGTTAAGATAAGTTAAGGAGTAAGGCATGCATTTGTAAAGGTATCAAAATAACTATACATGACAAAGCGAGTTAAAAACGTGAAATGAGAAATATTGAAGATGGGAGCTTTGATCTATCAAATCCACATGAAGCCTGAAGTTATGCTGCTTTCTAGGTTTGGGTTTAGATTAGGGTGTTTAGAATCTTTGTAAGATCAGTCCTTGAAAGCCTACACAAAGCTTGATTAAATCTGTTCTAAACAACTAAGTGCTTTTTCCAAGCAAAGGAAAAACAACCGATTGATTTATCGAAATACTAGTTGTTTGTTACTTAGCTGGTCGGAAGTTGTGAAACTGTTTTTAAATTAGTTGTGTAACTGCTTGACACATTTCAACCGGTTAAATCGTGGTTTCAACCGATTAAATGTATGTTTTCATAACAGTATTTTGAAAACTTGTTTTAACTTATTTAGTGTATCAAAACTGCCTACAATGGTAGCTTTTCAAAGGCTATAAATATAGCTTCGTTTTTAAATCAAAAGACACGAGAAATACAACAAGTATTCATTCAGATTTGAGAAAGAGTTTTTGGTTTGTGAAAGAGTTTTAAAAAGCAAGGGTGTTTTCAAGTTTTGTTGTGTGGTGACAAGTGTTGATCATAGGATCTTTGGTTCTATAAATCCAGGTGCTTTCTATCCTGTTTAGTATCTTGTAATTGTTCTTCTACATACTGGTTGTTGTCGAAATCTTGTAAAGGCAGAGGGTGTTTTTTCTTGAGGTGTTTTGTGTGCAAAGGGGTGAGTAGGCTTTGTGGGATTCAAAGTCACCTATTTGTAGTGTATGCTTGTAATCTGTGATTGATTGCTAGTGGAACTCAGTGGTTTGACTGGGAACTGGATGTAGCTCAGGGATTGAGTGAACCAGTATAATCTTTGTGTGTAAATCTCTCTAAGTGTTTGATATTTTCGTTGCTATAAACAACCGATTAAATCGTGACTTTAACCAGTTGAAATTCTGATAACTGTTTTGTTGGATTGTTTGATTGTTTGATTGTTTTCCTTAAGTGCTTATCTGAGTTGTTTGTTAAGGATTCATTCTGAAGCAACTATTTGCAAAAATCTTTGATGAAACAATTCACCCCCCCCCCTCTTGTTTAAGCCATCAATTCTTACAATTGGCATCAAGAGCTAGGTTCTTGAAAATTACTCAAGTTCTTGTTTCTGTTTTCTTTTAAAATCTTTTTTGATGGCTGATAAAATGCCTTTTGGGGAAGGTGCTTCTGTAAACAAGCCACCACTGTTTTGTGGGGTTAATTATTAGTTTTGGAAAGTAAGAATGAAAATCTTATACACTCAACTGATAAGGGTACTTGGGAATCAATTGAAAATGGTCCCTTCATACCTCAAGTCAAGAGAGATGAGGTTTTTGTTAATAAACCTTCATCCGAGTGGACTGAGGCAGAAAATAAGAAAGCTAAGTTTGATTGGATAGCTAAAAATATTATAACATCTACTCTAAGTTGTGATGAGTTTTTCAAGGTTTCACAATGTAGCTCGGCTAAAGAAATGGGGAACATCTTAGAGGTCACACATGAAGGCACAACTGATGTCAAGAGAGCTAGGAAGCATGCTCTGATTCAAGAGTATGAATTGTTCAGGATGCAAAAGGGAGAATCTATCTGTGATGTGCAAAAGAGGTTTTCTCACATTGTGAACCATCTTATGAGTCTTGGTAAGATGTTTGATGAAGAGGAGCTTAACATCAAGATACTGAAGTGTCTTGATAGAACATGGCAGCCAAAGGTCACTGCCATCTCTGAATCAAAGGATCTCGCCTCAATGTTTGTGGCATCTCTGTTTGGTAAGCTTAGAGAACATGAGATTGAGATTCATAGGTTTATTGTCCAAGAGAGTGAAGACAAGCACAACAAGAGCATAGCTCTTAAGGCTTGCAAGCAGCAACCAGATTTCCAGTGGAAGTGAAGAGGAGAACATAAGTCTGTTATCAAGAAAATTCATCAAAATCTTGAGAAAGAGACAAGCTTCTAAAAGGTATGGTTTAAAGAAACCTAGTGAATTCAATTCTAATAAGTATACTTGCTATGGTTGTGGAGAATAGGGTCATATCAAGGCTGAATGTCCAAACAATGAAGTCAAAGAAAAATGAGACTTCAAAAAGGAGAAAAAGGGAAAAGCTAAGAAAGCATATGTAGCCTGGGATGACAATGATGTCTCATCCTCGACTTCTTCAGATGATGAGGAAGCTAATATGTGTTTTCTAGCATCAGTAACAAGTATCATGAGTTCTACTTCATCAAGTAAAGGTACCACCTACTATCAATTGCTTGATGCTTTTAATGACACCCATGATGAAGCCAATCGATTGGCACTTTCTCTCAACCGGTTGAAAGGATTGGATAATTGGCTGGAAAATAGAGCTAAGTCTCTAGAGAAAGAGCTAAGCAAGACAAAAGAAGATTTTGAAAATCTGGAGGTAGTTTACAAAAATTCTTCTTGCAGTTGTAAGACAAAAGCTTGTGAAAATTTTGAACTTCTTGAAAAGAAGATCCACTATCTTTTGAAAACCTTGGACAAGCTTACAACTGGAAAGTCCAATTTTGTAGATATTCTTGCTTATCAAAACTGTGTTTTAGGAAAATCAGGTTTAGGTTTCTACCCTCAGAGCAAGAAAAATAAAGTTTCAAAACCTTTTTCACATGCTCCACAAAAACAATCGGTTAAAAAGTCGTTTTAACCGGTTGTTACATGCTTTTACTGCATGAAGAAAGGTCACTCTGTCAGGTACTGCAGGTTTCGTAAATCTCTTGTACCTAAGGCCATCTTTAAGTGGATTCCTAGATGTATTATTGGTTCAAAAGACAAAACTAACACAGAAGGTCTCAAATTCTTTAAGGGATTGAAGGTTCATTAAGGACAGGACCTCAAGAGGATTTTTGTACATACCAATGTCTTGTGCTAATTTCATGAACTACATACATTTGTGTAATCTGAAATCTAAGAATAAAGTTCTTAGTTCTTCTTTGTTAAGAACAATTGTTGCTTAAATTGAATTCGATAGTTATACTTTATGTTTGATTCATAATTACTGTGTATTCCATCTACTTTTTATACAATTGATATCCTGTAAGCAATACTTATTGAATACAACATGAGAAATTGAAAATCTTTTTGTTTTTCATCAGAACAGACATTCAACCGATTGTTTCTTCGAAACAACCGATTGTTTTCTCTCTGACAAAAACTCGGCAAATCTATTTTTAATTTTTTAAATTCTGGTTTGTGATTTTGTTCAACCCAATGACGTGTATGGTTAAGATTGTATTAATTGCATGTTTGAATACAGTTTAACTCTGTTATATCTGCTTTTAATAGATCAGATTCCTTTTATCTTGGAAATCATATTTACCTTTAATGCTTAGTCAAAATCACATGTGAATTTGTACCTTTTTTATTTGACTAACTATGTCAACTTTATGGCTCAGATTTTATTCGCTTTTTGTGTTGAAAACAACCAGCTTTGACCAGGTTTTCTCAGCTATAAAACCAAGTGCATTTAGCTGCAGTTTCACACTCAAATAACCAATTATTACAACTGTTATTACAATCCTTTCTAAAGCCTTCTTTGCGGAAATTTCTTCTGATTTGAGCAATGGCTGGCACTCCTCCCTCATCAAAAAGGATGAAATATAGGGGTGTTAAGAGCACTGGAAAGCTTGAAGGATGGTTTTTGGGTGATGCTACTTTCATCAACAAGTATCTACTTGAAACAAGTAGAAAGAATGTGAACACACCAAAAGTGGTCTCCTTCACATGGATGAAACAGCAGAAGCTGGATTCTGTGAGAAGTATCCTCAAGGAACAAAAATTGAAGAGATTCCTAGAGCTCACTGGAACATATATCCTGATCTAGTGAAGGTATTTTACACTAACCTTTAATTTAGTGATGACTCACTTATTTCATATGTCAAGGGTGTAGATATGGTCATCACAAGTGATGTATGGTCTGCTGTGACGAGGCTGAAATCCTCTGAACTGAGGATCAATAGGGGAAACCTTGGAGTAATGGAAGATTTCAACAAAATCCAGTTTTACAAAGGTTGTCTCAAGAATCCCCACTCCAAAGTGAGGAATTTTTCTGTTCGAGGACTAAAGCTTAATGAAAGGCTTGTGGCTTTCATTGTTTCATGGATTCTCACACCTAGGGGGAGCAATCATTCAACCTTCTTTGGAGGAGATCTCCTTTTGATCCACTGTATCATGAACAAAGTGAAGATCAACTGGATTCACACAATCAAATAACACATGCAAAAAGCCATGAGGTTATGTGACTTTCATTATGCCTATGCCATTTTGATTTCTAAGTTTCTTCATTATTTTGAAGTGAACATAAAAGGAGAGCTAGCTGAGGTAATCAAGCCCTCTAGTGAGATCAATAGTGGATCCCTTAGTAAGATGGGATTTACTAAGATTGGTGGAAGATAGGTGAGCAAGGATGGTGACCAAGCTATCCCAAGTGGAACAAATGAAGGTGATGAACCTGAGGAGGCAGCAATGCAAAATGAACCTGCTGCTGAAACTCAAGAGGATGATCACAATGACATCAATATGGGTGAAAGAATGACTACCATGTCACCTTTTGAAAGGCTGATGATCAATCGTATGGACACCTTTGCTAACAATCAAAGGAACCTCTACGACATGTGTGAGTCAAGGTTCAACAACATGGACACACGTTTTTCCACACTAGATGAGCAAATTGAGGAAGTCCAGAGACAGATCTTGGAGCTGCAATTTGAAAGGGAGGATAATCCTTCTTTCTAGCTTATTTGCTTTCAATTTTTTCTTTATAATGTTTTTAAAATCCTAGCATTCGTCTTTTTTATGAGAAAAATAGGGGGAAAGATTTGGAAGTTTGTAATGATCTAGTTTAGTTTGTAATATTTCTGATTTGAACATTTATTTAACTGTTTTAACTAGTTTAGATTTAAGTTTTGTTAACACTATTTTACAAAATTTTAACCGGTTATTCTTGCTAAATAACCAATTTTTTATCTGTTTTTGCACCTTTGTATGTGTGCTGGTTTCTCATCTGAGTTGGTTGATGTTCCTTTTTGGAAATCACCAAATGAGAGCTAGTATCTGGTGCATATCTGTTTTGGATTAGATTACCTTGTGTCTTTTCAATGAATGCAGAATTCAATAGATTCTAAACAAAGAACATTCCTGAAGCATCCCAAGGATTTTTCTCCATCAAATAGGGGGATATTGTTGAAGATGGGAGCTTTGATGTATCAAATCCACATGAAGCCTGAAGTTCTGCTGCTTTCTAGGTTTGGGTTTAGATTAGGGTGTTTAGAATCTTTGTAAGATTAGTCCTTGAAAGCCTACACAAAGCTTGATTAAATCTGTTATAAACAACTAAGTGTTTTTTCCAAGCAAAGGAAAAACAACCGATTGATTTATCGAAATAACTGGTTGTTTGTTACTTAGTTGGCTGGAAGTTGTGAAACTATTTTTAAATTAGTTGTGTAACTGCTTGACACATTTCAACCGGTTAAATGTATGTTTTCATAACATTATTTTGAAAACCTGTTTTAACTTATTTAGTGTATCAAAACTGCCTACAACGGTAGCTTTTCAAAGGCTATAAATATAGTTTCATTTTCAAATCAAAAGACACGAGAAATACAACAAGTATTCATTCAGATTTGAGAAAGAGTTTTTGGTTTGTGAAAGAGTTTTAAAAAGCAAGGGTGCTTTCAAGCTTTGTTGTGTGGTGACAAGTGTTGATCATAGGATCTCTGGTTCTATAAATCCAGGTGCTTTCTATCCTGTTTAGTATCTTGTAATTGTTCTTCTACATACTGGTTGTTGTCGAAATCTTGTAAAGGCAGAGGGTGTTCTGTCTTGAAGTGTTTTGTGTGCAAAGGGGGTGAGTAGGCTTTGTGGGATTCAAAGTCACCTCTTTGTGGTGTATGCTTGTAATCTGTGATTGATTGCTAGTGGAACTCAGTGATTTGACTAAGAACTGGATGTAGCTCAAGGATTGAGTGAACTAGTATAATATTTGTGTGTAAATCTCTCTTTCTCTCAAACTCAATAAGTGTTTGATATTTTCGCTGCTATAAGCAACCGATTAAATCGTGACTTTAACCGGTTGAAGTTCTGATAACTGTTTTGTTGGATTGTTTGATTGCCTTCCTTAAGTGCTCATCTAAGTTGTTTGTTAAGGATTCATTCTAAAGCAAGTATTTGCGAAAAAATCTTTCATAAAACAATTCATCCCCCCCTCTTGCTATCAATTTTTACTAGAAAAAGCAAAGGTACTGATAACATAAAATCATAAAGTGTTCAAACTATTCAAATGTTAAGAGAATTTAGCATATTACAGACCATAAAATGTTTATGTTAATCATACCTTAGTTGGCCATCGACCACGGTTTTACCCGGGCCGAGTTCTGAGACCAGATCGGGATGGAGCGTTGATGCTTGTTCGATGGCTGCCTCGAATCCTACAAGGTAGGATTGGGCATTATCTTGCTTGAAAGATTCCCTGGCCTTAGTGAGGTCCTTCTCTCGGCGGGATACGTCATTCTCCAACTCTTCAATTTTGGACAAGAGTTTGTCCTTCTCTTCTGCTAAGCTCAAAGCTTCTTGAGCCTTCTCGGCCAGGAGTCGCTTGGTTTCTTCATGAAGATCAGTAAGGCGTGTGGCTTCAGCTCGGGCATGGTTGTTCAAGCAAATGATATCGATCCATAGGTGTTCTACCTCCCTCTAAAGCTCCACAACCCTTTAATCTTCTGCAGATTTCCAACTTCGTGCTTTAGAAACAGCCAAGCAACCCATGGCAAAGGCCTGCCCAATCTGCTTCATGGCGTCGCGAAACATGTGGTCTTTGTCAAGGACCATGAGCCTGTCCTTGTCATCGTTGGGCGGGAAGACGTGTTCACCATGGATTGGGACGTCGAAGTCGAATCCCACAAGCTCTTCCCCTTAGAGCTCTCTGCTTCGCCTTCTTGGATGACAATTACATCTCGGTGCGGAGCCTGACCTTCTGAGGGAACAACGTCCTGATAGGGGGCTCGACCATCCGAGTGAGAATGCTCAGTAAGGGTGCAGTTTCTTTCCTTTTTATTTTGAAAACAAGCCCTGAGGTGGTTTCCTCGTCCTGCTTAGCCAGGGCTTGAGTAATTGTGATTTGAGCCTTCTTTTTCTGAGTTAAAGAATCCTTGGGCATATTGGCAGTTGCCCTCATTTTTTTAGCCATCTCAGCTAGCTCCACCTTGCTTATATGAGTCAACATTCTTTCTGCAAAGAAAATAAGTAAATGCTTAATAAGTAGTACCAGAATTATATTCACCAAAAGTGGAAATGAGGAGTAACAATATAAGCTCAGAGCACCGGGAATGTACTCTTTGGTTATTAAGTAGGAGGTGTCGAAGACGACCTTCGGGCTCGATAGGAATTGGAAGATCCCTTAATCTTTTGGTGATAGATCTTCCAAGCGTCGAGCACTCTAGAATTTGGGCCCAGGGGTCCAATATAGGGGAAGTCCATCCAAAAGGGTTGAATCTCCTCTTGAGGCTCAAACTTTAACAAATTTTCCTTTGAAATTCTTATATGAAGACTGAAGAGGGAAAGCACGGCTCTTCTAGGGGCACTGTTCAAGGGACACCCACAATTTACTACTTGTGTGTTTAGCTTCATAGAAGTATAAAAAGACTTCATCAGACGATGAGATGCCGAACTAAGCACACAAAATAATAAAAGTACGAATGAATGCCCAACTATTAAGGTGTAGCTAGGCAGGGGCGACATTGAGCTCGGTCAAAAGCTCTTTTTTTGAAGATGGACAATGGGAGATGTAAGAGGACCTTTTTGAAAAAGGTAGCATAAAAGAAACAGAACGGACCCTTAGGGTCCGAGGACTCATAACAACAGATAAGCTCGCCCTCTCTACACTCTACGGTTTTTACATGACTCTCATATCTCTTACTCATGGTACAACCATTCTCTCTTAACTATCTAAGACGCATATGGGTTGTATAATAAAAGGTTTCTTTCAAAAGGTCTTTTTTAGCCCAAGGGTACATAACATTGTAATCCATCGCAGAGATAACTAGCACTTAAGCACAAACACAAACAAGATACAAACGGTTCAAGGCAGAGAAAATGAATCCAAAAGATACAAGCATTTTAGGGTAGAGAAAATGAATCCAAAGGAAATCACAGTTCAAACAAAGAAAGCAAAGGAATAACAATTCAGAAAAAAGAAGGTGAATCGAAAGAAAATCCTAGTTCCTACAATGAAATCGGTAAAGTGAATGAGTATTCGATAATACAGATTAATGGAAGGAAAATACCTGGTGTGATAGCTAATTCTAAAGAAGAAGTGTGTAGGAAGCTTTTTGTTATAGGAAAGGTTTGAGAGCGCAAGAATGCTGAGGTACGAAGGTTGCGTGAAGAGTAAAAAGAGAAATGGGTTTTTTAGTGTTTAAAGAGGGAGATGAAGCGGCAGTGCTTTTTGGTCATCGATACTACGCCACGTGTACGCCCTAGATCCAGTATGGTGAAACGTCTCATCAGAAACGCTTCGGCAACTGCGCATCACCTACTCATTGGGAAAACTTCGTGTCAGCCACCAAACGTTGGTAAGCCTCTTCGCCTAGTCGAGCTCGGCTCGAGCCTGGGGGCTTGTGTACTGGATAGTAGTGCTCGGGACCTCGATCCAAGCACTTTGGTATGGTCAGCTCGATTTTTGGGCCAACATGAGCCCAAAGGGTGGGCCAGGAGCTCATCCCAGTGCCGGTAAGACAACTCGAAAAAGACAATTAAAATATAAAGAATATTCTGTTTGTTTATAACACATACGCTAATTAAATGTAAATAAAAGTTGTTGAGAATAATGTTGTTAGCACCCAAGAATAATGGTGCACATGTAGACAAAATATTTTCCTGTTGTTAGCACCCGAAGATAAGAGGTGCAGGTGAACAAGTGGTTTTTCTGATATGATTATATGCTTTCTGTTGAGATTATGTTCTCATTAACAGAAGTTGTTGAAGGGAAATCTATAAAAGGGGTTTGAGACCCCCGGTAAAGATACGTTGTTTCTAAATACTTAAGATTGAAACTGAATACTTATTTTGTATGCTCTCACTGACTTGATCGTTAGAGTGCGATCAACAGGTAGAGCCCCCTCTGTTCCAGCAGAGCGTTGTTCCAGTGCACCAAGAGGAGACAGACCAGAAGCGGAGCTCTCCATCCAGTCCAACTGAAGTCAACCGACAAGAATATTATTTGTCACTTTTAACTTCTTTTTTTTGGGGACTGGAACCGAATCACATTAGAATCACATACTTATTTTTCAAATGGTACAGATGAGACATTGTTGAAGTTCCAGGGGTAATATAAGTCAATTTTTTATTTTAAAAATGTGAAAAAATATAACTTTGAAGATTTTTGTTATAGAGAAAACGAAAGAAAAAATAATTGAATTTGTTTCATTAAGAGAAAATATAAAATAAAGAAAAATATATGTATTTAATAATATAAATATTCAAATTAAAAAAAAAATATTTCTATCTTTCGCAAAATAATTAACTCTTTTCTCTATTGAAATTTGGATGGATATAAAGTAGATGAAACAAATAGTGTAAACTCCTGTCCTTTTTATGTGTGCTGTCAGTCTCCAAACAAAGAAATGAGTATAGGCTGCCTTCTTCGCCATCTTCAATCTTTTCCTCTGTCCTTTATAAAGTTATGCTTTGTGAGATTGTTTTTATTCAAAGATGAATACATATTTACATGCGATGTTAAACATAAGAAAACACTATAACACTGACATTGGTGGAGGAAACAGATATTCCAATATGAATCTAAATATGCACAAAATGAACTTCAAGTTATTTATTGCCACTAGAAATTTCTCAGTTAGCCCTTTATACTTATCAAAAATGATAAATGAGTTATAAATAAAATAGAGGAAGAAAAATGAAAATAGAAATAAAGGAGAATAAAATAAACTTAAGCGTATGTTTAAATGCAAAAAAACAAGAGTGTGAGAAATTTTGATCATTTACTTGGAGTGAGTGGGTAAAACTATTTTTCGTAAATATGTTATTCCTTTTAGGTTATAAAAAGGATTTAACTATTAAAAAGTAAAACCAAAAAACAAACAGATATCCCTGTTACACTGGTTTTAAAAGGATAATAATCTCTTTCTCAATCATACAAAACTAATTTGAAGTTTACATGTTAGACTCGATTAAACACCCATTTCAATAATAACAACAATAATAATAATAATAATAATAATAATATATCTCAAACATATATTAATTTAAAACCCATTTATACTATGTTTAAGCAACAATTTTTTAAGACCCTAATATAAATTGGAACACGGGCTCATACACGCATACATATAACATGCTCAGTCATGGATAAATGAGCAACTGAAAAGGATCTATCCTTGTTCAATTGTCCAATTGTCGTTAGGAAATAAGAAAAGAATTAGAAATGTGGAATGGCAAACAATAGTGTGCTTAACCCATTACGAATCATCCAAAAGCTCAATTCCAGTTGTATAAACTCAAGCGTTATGAATAAATTAATAATCTCAACAATTGATATATTTGATAGCTCATCATTTATTCTGAACATTGATTACTGTTAAGCCAAACAAAAAATAATCCAACCTCTTTACAGTGCCTGATCTTCTGTACGAAAGTCCTGTCCCTTAAAATCTACAGTGTAACCCCCAAAATCTTCTATACCAAAGGCTCTTGAATCACTGAACTAATACGTGCTAGATAAAGGTAAGTGCATCATAGTTTGTTTGATTAACCAACTACCTACTTCTTCCCACTGAAGGTTGCTTTACAGGGCTCAACTTCCGAAATGCAGCATGAAGTATCACGCCTGCATAGATTTTTTTATAACTTAATAATCCGTTGTGGAATTTGAAGGGAAGAGGTTAGGAATAAGAGTACAGAAGTAGAAAGACTAACCTGCATAACTGACGCATATGGCACAAAACAGAGCCATTTGAACATTAGAAAATATCAGAATAACTGCGGTTGCTGCAAAAATTGAGATTGAGAAACAAGAGTTCCAATTAACCTTGTGCATATCAAATTAAGAGATATATTTCCAGCATCTAAAGCAATGTGCTGTAAAGAACAAGATGTTCCGGCCACATGAGCTTCGTAGAAGACATTTCTACTGTGCAGCCAAATACATAACATTCAAAATTTTCTATTCATGTATAGGAAGGTGAGTAAATTTCTTCATTTTTATTGGTGGGGATGATGGATTATGCATTGGGTAAAACAACAGCTTAAGCAAAGTCTAGGCAACACATGTCATTTGAATTTTATCAATACCCAAAAATGCATTGAAAAATCATAAGAAAAAACAACAATTTTGTTTTTCAAGTAAATTCAATAAAAAAAGATAAAACTTCGACAAGTTTTTAGGTGTTTCTTGTGCAGTTTTTCAGTGAAACTCGAATTTCACCTCAATAACCTATATTCCTCTTTAATGTACACCTCTATTATGCAGTTAGTTAGGTAAAACTTCAATTCAAATAAAAAACCAGTTGATACTCAAAGTGATAAAAACAAAGAAGAAAAAGGGCCTGTTTGATTCCCTTCTCCCTCGGGAAACTACATTTAAGTTTTGTACCCACAAAAAAAACTTTATTATCTAGATTATATAGATAAACTTCAAATATGATTGAGAAACAACTTTAGAAATATTTAAAGACTTCAAATCAGATTGAAAATCAACACTGGAAACATTTCAGAAAGTGCATCTAAGCATTGTCCTAATTAAAAACCAGTTGATAATTACTAAAACACAAGAAAAAACAAAATCTCTCCTGTAGGAAATGATTGCTCACCACATTGGGCAAGACGAATCAAACACTGGCGAGTTAAGGGATACTGCTCCAATCCCCATCTGTGGCTACAAAACTTGAAGAAATCCCACAACGCCAAACACAATATCAACCCAACAAGAGCAACTGGCATCTTATACCTGCAGCCGGAACAACCAAAACACAGAGTTCCATTGGACCAAATAGCAAGGCATAACAATAGCCACATTAAATTCTCCAATTCATTCATTAAGCAAGAATAACACCAAAGTTCTGTTTAGATAAACTTCTTCAGAAGTGTTTATAGAAGAAAAAATAAGGAGGTAAAATGATTCAGCTTCTCTAGCAAGCAAAAATCAACCTATACACCTCAGCTTTTATTAAAAGTTAGATGATATATTTTCTATAAAATGAAGACCGGTTACAATACACTAAAATTACTCAATACATAAATTAAAGGAAAAAAAAAAACAGATTATGCATTGTAGAGCTAATCCTTCAGGTCGAAATATGAAAGGCAATTTTATACAGTCATCTAATCTAACTAAAAAAGACCATATACAGAAAGTTTCCGATTTTTATAATAACTAACTAAAAATCATACCAAAGGTCATTTCCAATTGGTTGACTGTGTTTATAGTGACAATGTATAGTCATTAACCTCTGAGTTAAAATCAACTTTTTGGAAAAATCAAGACAGAAAATTCTTATAAAAAAAAAATTAGCTTACATTCCCAGTTTTTTTCCTGTACATGTGGCCTATAAGTTAATTTTAATTTCCTTTATGTTTTTCCCTACAGAAAAGTTTATCTAATCAAGAGCATTCAAAAATTGAAGAGCCTAGTTTCACCAAACAAATCATATAATCCCATTTCAAATATGCAATTTCAAGAACCTAATTTCACTAAACAGACCACGGATTCTCCAATTAAACCAAAAATCTTGAAATTAACAAATAGGTTGAGAGCGTGAGCGAGAGCGTACAGAGTGCAGGCGAAGAAAAGGATGAAGAGATAGGCGTAGTTGCGGGCGTAGCGCTTGATGTTTTCCTGAACCCTGAGGCGCACCTGGGAGGAGGAGGAAGGGAAGGAGTAGGAGTTGGAGAAAGCGAAGAAGGAGCGGGACCAGGAGGGAGTGTCGGCGGCAAAGTCATCGGCGGTGAGCTTGGCGAAGGGGTTGAGAGTGAAGAGGGAGAAGAAGGCGAGGAGGCGGGAGAAGAGGCTGCCGGCGGCAGAGGAGGGGGCGGGAGAGGCGGCGGAGGAGGCGGAGGTGCGGTGGTCGAGGATTTCGAGGTAGCCGGTGTCGCGGAGCCACGACTCGAAGGCGGGTTCCGGAACGCTAAGAGCTAAAGGGTTGGAAGAGAACACCATCGTTTCGCTGCACTCTTCTTTGAAACCATACACACACCTCTAACTAACTAACTTCTTCACACCTTGTTTGTTTGGTTAATAAATTCTAAAAACACTTTTTATCACTCTCTTTTTAATGCATTCTTAATTACAATTTATTAAAAACCATACATTTAACTTTTTATTTTATGAATGTCTCTTCATTTTATTCTAAATTTTAATTTTTATGTTTGATTTCAATTTCAAGACATGATTTTGAAGTTTTTTTTTAATTTATTTAATACATAAGATTTGCTATATTATATTTATTTTACTTAAAAACTAAAAGACCCAAATTACCTTTGAATTACCTATTGAGATTTATGTAAAAAAATGAGTTCACGAACATATTTTCAAGAATCTAACATTATAATCTTAAAATTTTGGTTGCTTATTAGACTCACTTAACATTGTATATATTAAACTCATAGTTATTGTATTTTTTTTAATTCATTCATAGTATTTTAATTTAGTATTATTACGTACGGATCACAATCACCCTTTCTCATTAACACTGACTTTTCAAGAAATCAGGAATGGAAATGTATAAAAAATAATATTAATAAACCTAAATAAATAATGACAAACTTTATTATAGTTGTGTTAATATTTTGTCATATAATCACATGACCATTGCTGAAACTATTAATTGTCCTTAAAAGATCTAAAATATTCTACCTACATTTTCCATTTGATATAGTTTTTTTCTTTTAAACTTTAATTTCCTTAATAATACATCATGTTTCCTAGATACATATAAAAAAAATACTAAAAATCTTCATACAGGTTTTATGTGATTCCCAGTATAACACTAATTTTGGTGGATTTCTTTGTTATTTGTTATTTTTATATGTTAATCTTGATTTTGTTTTATTAGATTTTGGTCAAATAAAGAAAAGGTAGGATATTTATAAAGACACTCTGACAATCAAGTAAGTAAGACGTATTAATGAGTCATAAATATTATTGAATCTAATCTCTACGTATTCCTATGTTACTATTAATCTCTACGTATTAATGTCTCATTAATGAGCATGTTATTGGAGAAGCTTGTTTAGACCCAATCTCCACATTAATCCTATGATAATGGCTTACTTAAGGGTTTGATTCTTAATTAAGACATTGTCCTTATATTTTGACCAATGAATGTTTAATACTATATAAGGCTGAGATGATGAGTCTGTTGACATTCCTCTGTCTTGCTTGATTGATAGGTTGAGGAACCAGGTTTCTTTGGTCAAGAGGCATAGGTTCCGGCTATCCAAGGTATCAGATGGTGCACTAGTCCCCTAGCTCGAATGTTCGAAGGGTTGTAGATCTTTCGTGAGAATTGAAAGTGATCCGATCGGTCATCGGTAGTCGATGACGTCAGCAGCAGATAACCACATGGACCACTCGCTGGGGGACACGTGGATCAGGTGGCAGAGTAATCATGGAGGAGATTCCCCGGTATGGAGATTGGTGATCAGTAACCGAGTGGCCACCGACAGATCAGTTCCAAGATAAACGGGGGACACGTGGATTAGGTGGCAGAGTAATCATGGAGGAGATCCCCCGGTATGGAGATCGGTGGTCAGTAACCGAGTGGCCACCGACAGATCAGTTCCAAGATAAACACCCAGGGGAGAACGCGAGAAGCAATAGAGCACCGATCAGTCATCGGGTGCATGGTCATCGGGGTTTCGTGTTACACGCAGTTAAACTGGGACTGAGATTCCCAGCGAGAGCGTTACGCA
>Ga0123341_1001733_pt1 | contig 16964 bp, 9 predicted proteins | sample Turbeapinknodule_FD_89959 | JGI IMG/M metagenome (GOLD analysis project Ga0123341, IMG submission 89959) | Root nodule microbial communities of legume samples collected from Mexico - Turtle bean Mexico pink nodule | ecosystem: Host-associated > Plants > Roots > Nodule | place: Mexico: Nepantla...
CTTTATTTATGTAACAATGTTGTAGAAAATAACGAAGTTAAATACTTAATATGGAAAACGCAGCAGAATTTAATGAAAAGTGGTATGCTTCTTAAAAACGTTTTTATTTAAAGCGAATATCCAGTTTATTTATTTATTTTATCTAGTTTATAATCTAAATGCAGATGAAAAACGTGGAATTTCTTAGATGCATACTTATTTGTTAGTTTATTTTTCATATTATCATTTGCACTAAAAATATAATTTATACACTATTCATTATTAAATTATATTTATACATAATCCTTCACGGAACGGGATTTTACTTTTTATTTAAAAATAGAAGGTTCTGTATCTAATTGTGTTTAGTCACTTGTATTTAATTGAATTTGTTTCAAGGCTTAAAAATGTATAAAAAAAATAGAAACAGATAACTTTAGTTTATCTGTTGAGAATCGAAAGTTTAATATTTTTTACATAAATTTTGATTAGTTGAAAATAAGAAAAAAAGGACAAAGTTGTTTTAAGAGTTATTTTTTATAAAATGTTTTTGCTTAAACGACAAGGGGAAGTTGTCAAACGACACAAGCGAAGCTGTGAACAGAAGCAGTGTCCGTTAAATAGAACAGAAATCGATCAACACTGTGAAAGGAGAGAGAAAGTGTGAAGGAGAGGATTTATCTGCCTCAACCATCAGTCGTCGTCCTCATCGTCGGTCGTCGTCGTCAGCATGTCGTGTTGTTTTTCTTGCTGCGCGTCTCTGACGTGTGGTCTCTGTACCTCTACTGTATCCTGCATCTCCCAAAAATCCGCTAGAATTGGTTACTGTGGTCTCTTCGGTGCATCTCTGATCGTTTCGTGGATCCTCAGAGAAGTTGGAGCGCCCCTTTTGGAGAAGTTCCCATGTATTTTTCATTCCTTTTCTAAATCTTTCAACTTTCATCTTAATTTCCCATTGGGGGTATTTGTGTTCGTCGTTACCCGAAATTTATTGGAAATCACGTAATTTTGTAGGTATTTAGTGAACTCCACTTGTGATTTTGTAGTTCCTACTAAATTTTAATCAATATTAGAGCATGTGTAAGAAGATGTTGTTGTAGTTTCTAATAAGCTTTAATCAATAAAAGAAAGAGGTTGTTAGAGAATGAGTAGCTAGCAGCAGTAGTACTTCTGAACTGATAGGTTGAATTTGTCTTCGTGGGAAGCCTCATTCTCCCCGTGTCTAGTTTTATGATTCAAGTTATCGATAAAAGGTTGAATTTTTTGTCAAATGGAAACATATAGAAAATGATAAAGTGTATGTTTGGTTTTGAGAATATTTTAAGTGTTTTATTATTATCATCATTATTACTATAAGGTGTGTGGAATAAATATTGAATATTTTTCCTTTATAATGTGCTAGTGGTATATTAATTCTTAAATACAGGGATTGGTTCATCCGATACCCACACGAAGGAATGGTATCAAGTACAAGCAGTTCTTCGAGTGAGCTTGGGAAATTTCTTGTTCTTTGGTATCCTAGCCCTTCTTATGATTGGCGTAAAAGACCAGAATGACAGACGTGATTCATGGCACCATGGTGGTTGGCCTGCAAAATTAGTGGTCTGGCTTTTGCTTCTGGTCCTTGCATTCTTCCTTCCTGATGCCATAATATTAGTATATGGTATGTTTTGTAGGCTTTACTCTCTTGCTGTCAATTCTTAGTGGCATTGGTGATTGAATATCCAGTCTTACTTGAATAATTCAGTTTATCAGATTGTATTTTAAATTGAAAAGTAGTTCTTAAAGAGGTTTTATGGCTATATTTCATGACTCTGAAACTGAATTCCAGATGTTTATACCCTCATCTCCCCAACACACCTATCACAATTTTTGTTTGAGTTTCATTCTGATGCATTCTCAATGTAAAACTCTGTTAGCCTATCAACCAATCTTGACACTTTATTTAATAAGTCTAACTTTGTTAACAACTGCATGGTATATAGTTCGTTACATTATGTGGTGACATATCATTTGATGCAAGCGCAAAGCTGTTTTACACTTATATTACATCTAAATCAAATTCACTTTCTTCTGGGTCATACATAGCTTTGTTCTTTTGCCCCTTGTATATTGTAGACACCGGACTTAAAAAAAGGTTCATGATCAACTTAACTTAGAATTGGTTTGTTTCAAGGAGAATAAGATGTCATTTGCTATTGTAAGAGATTCCATATTAACTAGAGATATGATTAAATTATAATATATAGTGAGTGCAAGTCTCTCTTAACCAAATCGGTTGTGAGATTGAGTTAGGCTTTATGTCCACTTTCTAAGATGATATAAGAACTTATTAAGGGTTTATCTTAGCAATGTTTATTGGACCTATTGTGTCACCAACTATGGGTCCCCCACTATTTCTATGTTCGATGTTCTTGGAGATTCCACATCGACTAGAGATATGATAAAATTATAACATATAGGTGGATGCAAACCTCATCTCACCAAGCCAGTTTTGTAAGGTTGATTTAGACTTAAAGTTTATTTTCTAAGAGCTATTGTTGGAAATGAATTGGACCTAACTCAACCCTTAAAGAAGATTGGGCGAGTCCTATAAGGTGATATTTCTCTATAAATGACTAGTGTGAGACATCATAACACTTTGCCCCTGTAGTTGTAAGTGCTGTTAGTGGGGTGTAGTGACTGACTCCAAAATTGCTACAGCAGGATAGGTACTATTGTGAACATTTTTATTGTTTATTTTATGCATATAAATTCTCAAAAAGGATAAAAATTACTCAAAATTAATGACATTCATAATTAACATTAAAAAGTCATAGGTGTCTTAAACAAAACATAAAAGTAAATACCAACAAACACAAGTTTCCTGGATGAGAATCATGAATAGTCATGTCTAAATCCAAGTCATCTTTAAAATTTTCACTACTGTTTAGAAATCCCAAAAGTAGACCCCCATAAAAGCCCTAATTTCTCTGTTAAGAGGGATTTTTTGGAACCAATATATAGTGTCATTATGGCTTTTATTCATCCTCCATTTTGACCCCTTGCGGCCACTATGCTAAGCTGCTTTGCTACCATGCAGTGCCCTGCCCATCCCGCTTCGCAACCATAGCAGTGCTATTTAAAACCTTGCTTGCCCTTGTGCCTAAATACTGGACATGGGCAGGTGGCCCAACACCAAGACTGGTTAGATTTGGATATTACACTGAAAATGGATTGAGTCTAACTCTAACCCAAATGTTAGCTCAAGAGGGGAGGATTGTCCAAGGATTATAAGTTGTATTTGGGTGAATGTGACACATCTTAATAACAACAAGCTAATCTCTTAATTTTCAGGTTTTACTATTGAATGTATGATATCACAGGTTAATATATAGGAATCTGTTTTGTTAAAGTTTTTCATCTTGTTAGTGTGGTTTATTTTGCTGTCTGATTGCATATTATCTATATAGAATAGAACTGTATGGGAGGTCTGAGTTCTGAATGGGTTATCTTTTCAGATTTTTTTCCTCCAATTGGAACCCTAATTTTAAAATTGACATGAGCATAACTGTAATATTTACAGGATTCATAGCAAAATTTGGGGCTGGCTTGTTTTTATTGATTCAAGTGATAATCTTACTTGACTTTACTCACTCTTGGAATGATGCATGGGTTGAGAAAGATGAACAAAAATGGTATGCAGAATTTCTGGCCTCATAGTTTTAATTTTTCCTTTGTTCTAATATTTTTTGTTGGTTAGGTATATTGCTTTACTTGCTGTATCGGTCGGATGCTACATTGCAGCATTTACAGTGTCAGGAATCCTTTTCATTTGGTTCAATCCTTCTGGATATGATTGTAGCATCAATATCTTCTTCCTTGTCATGACCATGATTCTTGCTTTTGTGTTTGCCATTATCGCCTTACATCCTACGGTAAAGACTACAAATTCTTTTAGTAATCGAAATTTTAATATTTTTAGCTTTCTGTGAATGAGTTAATAATTGACAATGAGCAAACAATCTATTCATATAACAATGATGCACTGGTAAAAAATTGGAAGATGTAGCTTAATGTTGAGGAGGAAATGTCATGAAAGAAACATCATCTGAAATATAATTCTTTTAATGAATGCCATGTGCCTTTCTCTTTTATGGACGCATGTCATATTTAAATGTATCTGTTGCTTTGTGCTTGATATATGTATCAAACTAGTTAATCCTCAATCTAGTAGCTGTTATACCTGCCTCTTTTCTGGCAATGTTTATTTGTAGCAGTGATTGTAAGTTTAAAATTCAACATTTCTCTCTCCAGCCCTCTTTTATCCTTTCAAATAAAATTCTATGGATTTTTGGTATGATATGTAAAATTGAAAAATGGCAGATATAATCAGTTTTGGTCAGGAGTATTATCAGCAGGTGATACCTCTGTTAACATATCTATCTTACCAATTAGAGCAAAATGATTTTTTAATGTAAAAATTAGATAAGATTCTGGTATCTAGCCTGTTTTAATGAAACATTAGTTATCATATTATTATTCACCCACAAATAAGAAATATTTTCTTTCTTTCTCTGTTCTCTCTAATATTACATTCAGGAAAAAATAGATTGACAATGGATGTTATGTTATTTAAGGATGCTAGTATACTCTATATAACTTGTCCTAGTTTTTATTTGCCATCCCCCAACTCTAGTAATATTTCTCTATTGATGGAGGGTGCTAGTTGATACCCGTTATTGTCGACTATATTCGGTGTCTGTTAGTGTGGGAGATTGGTTAGATAGGTTGAGATAATAAGATCAGAAAATTACTTTAAATAATGCCCTTCTATTTTCTCAATTTTATTTGGTGCCTCGGGAATTATATTTGATTGGTGCGCAAGGAGTGCGGTCCTTGGTTTCATCAGTGTGCATTTGTGTACTAATTTATTTTTTATTATTGAAAAATGAATAATAGTCTGAGTGCAAAAACAGGTGAATGGAAGCTTGTTGCCTGCATCTGTGATGTCCCTTTATTGTGCTTATGTGTGCTACACGGGTCTTTCTAGTGAACCTCATGACTATGAATGCAATGGTCTCAACAAGTCCCGAGCTGTTAGCACAAGTACCCTCGTTCTTGGCATGTTAACAACAGTTCTATCAGTGCTGTATTCGGCCCTTCGTGCTGGATCTTCCAAGACATTCTTATCACCACCATCATCACCTAAATTAGGTAATAAAACATGTTTGGAATCCTTTATGATCTCTTATCTTATGATGTCTGTGTTGTTATTTTGAATTATGCATTTGATTTAACTTATTTTGAAGATACTCTCCCCTCTTCCCCACTGGTCTGAGAGTTTTTGAAACAATTGTTTATTCTGCCAAAAAAGGTTCTCCCAAATATGCAAAATTTTATCCTCTTTGGGTATGTAACAGTCAAACTTGGACTAGAAAAAACTGGAAACCAGTCCTCTGACAGGTCGAGTTTACTTAACAAGTCATCCAAGAAAACATTGATTGATAAAAAGTGATCAAATATGATACAAATGCACTTATTTATTTATAGAGTTTACTGAACAAAATTGTAACCAACATATTTGAGTCCAAATAAACCTGTTATCCTGGTTATATCTCATTTTGCATGTTACATATTTCAGGTGAGAGCAAACCTCTTCTTGAAGAAGCAGAAGAAGGAAAGGCAAAGAAAGAGGAAAAGGAAGCACAACCAGTTAGCTATTCGTATTCATTCTTCCACCTCATATTTGCCCTGGCTAGCATGTATTCAGCCATGCTTCTCTCTGGATGGACCAGCACATCCGAGAGTTCAGATCTCATAGATGTTGGTTGGACCTCAGTATGGGTTCGAATCGGCACTGAATGGGTTACTGCTGTATTGTATATCTGGTCTCTCACGGTCCCTTTGTTCTTCCCTGATCGTGAATTTGCATAGTTCTCTTCTCACATAAATTACCACTACTTTATGACATTCTCCATGGTTGGTCTTTGGGTATTGTAAGTTATTTATGACCTTCTGTGTCTTCATGCTGGAATCTTGTATGTTGCTTGCAATACATGATATATGTATATAGATTCACCCCTTCATGTCAGATGTAATACATTTTATTGTATTTTTCAAAGTTTATCTTATTTCTTTAATTATGTACACTGCTGAATCTAAATCCGATATAAATAACTTTGTAGTTTATGGTCGACAACACATTCCACCCTTCCTTTCTAAATTGAAGTCCACTATCTTATGTATGATTTACTTCCTCACACTTCCAGCTCCTTGTCAAGATGTCAGTAGTGTCAATTCTCAGACAATGTCATTACTACAAACAATTAAAATATACATATAAGTAAATTATTAATTATTAACTATTTTTAAATATAAAGACAAATTTGTAATCTTATTTTTTTATCAATTAAAAGAATTAAAATTTCATTACATCTATCATTATATTCATAAATTTTCTCTTATTTTTTCATTCTATTTATCTTAATACAAACAACTTTATTTTTCTCACAATAATTTTTTATTGATCCAAATCAAAGCATTAATATTTAATAAAATTGATGAGAAGTAGTAAAATGGCTACTTTGGCACTCACTTTTTACACATGAATGGTATTTGTCTAGATTGAAACAAGGATGTCATTTAGGTAGTGATTTTGAAAATTCAAATTTGCCATTTCTTGATCATCTTCATCTCTAGGCACCAAGATTATTCATCATTATAACTTGATGAAAAATGTGACAGAGTATCACCCCAGAGCCTTATAGTCACAGTCACGAACTTAGAACATCCCTATTTAGTGGCGATGCTCCATCTGCAACATCAATGCCCACGTGTGAAGAAGACCGAACAATACGTGCCTTTGCATTCATAGCCACCGTCAAATTCACAAAAATTCTTTGAAACTTTCAACAAACTCATGAAATTGAAACACTTTTCATCACAGAGTCTCAAGATCTCGACACAAAACTGAATACTCAGTTATGTAAATACTTAAGGAGCATTTTATAATTCTTTTTACACAAAAGTTTATTTTTGATTTGTAAGGTTAATATAAGCCTTTTCCCACTTATTTTTTAATAATTTTTATATAAACAACTATCGGTTTTTGGTTTTTGGCTTTATTTTAATTTTAAAGAGGATGACGTTAACTTGATTGTTTAAGCAGGCATTGTCAGAGCTCAAAAAAAAAAAAATCATATAATGAACGTAAAGAGACAGCCTTAAAACACACTACATTCCTTCATTTAATAGTATTCAATAAACTTAAGAAAATGTGTTGAATTTATTTCACACAAATATCAAAACTCTTATTTATGAAGGCCATTGACAAAAATTATAAATATTTCTTAAAAGATACCTATTTAAATCACCCACTGCAAGTCATCTGATCTTCTTGTCTCTTCTAAATAAATTTACTGTAATATTTTTATTTCTTCTATGTAGGTCCTTAACTTTAAATAAAGCATTTCATTGAAGGGGTGTCGAATATTGTTTATCGTTTATAAATATTACAATTGAAATAAGGTTTAAACTTTTATTTATTTTTTATAATTCAGTTTGATTTAAAACTTAAATTCAAATTTGATATATTTTTTTTTACAAAAACAATTCTCTATATGAAAGATAATTTTGTTTGATACGAATTATTAACAACAACAAAAAAATTAGTATGTATTTCATGTAATTGCGTATAAAAAGTTATTGCTTAAACAGATATACGCGTCAATATATTTTTATAGTTTAGAAATACAAGGCATAGATAATTAATTGAAAAATATTTTTATATACTTCTGTAACTGTAAGTGTTTATTATTAAACTAATGATTTAGAATTACACGGTCATGTAATAAGGTTATAATTAAAAGAAGAATATTAAGAAGTTTTACATAAGTAGTATTTTATAACTAAATCCCTTAACATGTATATTTTGAAATTTGAATTTTTAATGTTGAAATTTATATTTCATTAAAACATTGGTGATGAGTTAAAGTTTTAGTTAATAATAATTTGGTTTTGGTTTTGGTTGTTGGAGTAGTAAAAAAAGAGGGAAAAAAGAAGTGTGTTGTGTTGTGTTGTGTTGGGGTAAAGAAGAAGATGAAGCCGAAGATGAAGATGGTGCAAGAGGAAGAGGAGGAGGTGGGATTGGGAATGAGCAGAGGAATGATGGTTCAGTGCAATGTGAATAACAAAAGCCATAGCCATAACCATAGCCACAACCACAGCCACAGCCATAGCCATAGCAATAACCATAATCACAACAATGTGTGCAACTGCAAGCACTCTCCCTCGGCCACCTTGGACCTTCTCATCCTCCTCCTCGTCCTCTTCTCCGGGGCCTTCCTCCTCTCCTCCTATTTCTCATACATCTTCCATTCCCTCTCCCTCCTCCTTCCCTCCCTCCCTCTCTCCTACCTCCTCCCCTTCCTCCTCTTTTTCGCCCTCTCCCTCGCCGCCGCCGACTTCTGCTGCGGCCCCCGATCCCGTCGCTGTCAGCGCTCCGGATGCAAGGGCCTCAAGAAGGCCATGGAGTTCGATTTGCAGATTCACCGCTTCGGCTCCGCCCCCTCCCCCGATGCCTCCGCCGAAATTGACCGCCTGCCCTGGAAGGGTGGCACCGAGGCCAACCCCGATTATGAGTGCCTCCGCTCCGAACTCCGCAAGATGGCTCCCCCTAACGGCCGCGCCCTCTTGCTCTTCCGGGCGCCCTGTGGCTGCCCCGTCGCCAAACTGGAGGCCTCCGGTCCCAAAAAGGGCAAACGTCATAAGAGGTTCGTTTCTTCCTTTCTCTTCTTATGTGTAACAACTCGGTTGTGTAATGTTTAGATCGAGTTGCAGATCTGTTCCGTTTTACGGGCTTCGAAAATTATATTGAATCATGTAGGTTATAATGGTGAATGTTGTTTCTTTGTTGATTCTGTGTGGCTGAGATTGAGTTTCTGTGTGTTCCTAGTTTTGAATTGCTTTTTAAGATGTACATACATACATTCATAGATGCCTTTTTCTGCGAAGTGAAAAGCTGGTTAGTGTCTTTTAATCGAATTCTTTGTTGAAGTAATGGATTCTACGAGCGCTTCATATTCTTAGTTGGGGATATCTATTTGCCTTATGGAGGATTTAAGTGAAGGATCTGGGGGTTCTTAGAATTCACTGTATAGGACTAGATGGGATAGCATGTGCTTGTAGAGTGTAGAATCCAACTTTCTCTTGGAGTGGCTTTGACTCTTCTTTTTCACTTTTAATTGTTAGTACTTGGTATTGAGATTAACATTGTTTGAGATTGTATGAGATAGGGGCTGGAATATTGATTATCTTCATTATAATTGTTTTTGTCGTTGTTCGCAATTAGGCTGAATGTCTGTAGACCTTATAATATTCTTTCCCTAATTGTGAGAAAGAGAGAGAAACGCTTTGTACAACTTCTCTCTGTATATATGATAGGGCTTGGAGACTGCCACCCAAGCAAGTTTTCTCCCAAATTCTTGTCCCTGATTTCAGTTTCAATTCTAGTGTTGGTGGTGCCATATCTTCTTTAGTTCAGTTCACCTTCTCAGCCTCTGCCATTGCGGAGCAGTTCTCCTTCTTTAGTATCATGTCTTTCTGTCTGGCCATACCCCAAAGCACAGTTGCTTGTGCAACCATTTAACTCACATGCAGCTGTTTGTTGATGCGCTGTCTTTGTGATGCGAGAAGACTGTGCTGCTTGCCTTGTCTAGTTTGTTGGTGCCTCGTTTTATTTTGTCATACTTTAGGCTTTGGTTCTCTGTTTAAGGGCTCTCTCTTTGTGCCGTAATCATCTGTTTTTGTGGTTGCTTCCGTGGGGGTTCGGTGCTGGCTCTGTTGTTGTTTGATGCTGTTTGGCTCTCTTAAGGGCTTGTTGTGTGATGTGTCCTTTGTCTTTTTCAAAAGCACCAATTTTTTTATCGGAAAACTTATAAGAAATCCTTGATCTCCAGTTATCAAGATTTGGTTTCATGGTACAAATACTTTATGATGATCTAGTGCAGAAACAGAAGAAATTTATACAAATGTCTGGAGAGATTCTGAACAAGCAGACTGTGGACAAGCCAACACTTATGATATCATATTCATCTTATCATTGTCTTTTCCTTTTGCCTTTGAGAAATGCACCTTCACATCTACTTAACCACTTGGTTAAGTTAATGTCCAGTGAAAATTTTCCTAAGGTTTTCACTCATAAATGCTTAAAAATCTCAATCCTAAAAGTAAAGTGTTACCTAAATGAAAACTCTTAAAATCAACTCACATCACTATATGTGTTGGTGAAGTGTCCAAGCTTTTGAAACATTTATATCCAATACAACTAAGAAAAACACACAAGTATATTTGTAATATAGAAACATAAAAACATGGTCTCTACATAAAACAAAGAGGGAAGTTGTTCTCTTTATGAATTATTTTAAAAAAGTAATGAGACTGATTGTGTTATTTCTATTTGTAAATAATAGAAAACAATTTATGATGATAATGGTTTATAATTTTTTTTAATCTAAGAATTGTTATTTTAATTTGGATTTGCACAATTGTAGTTATATATTTATTATGTTTTATGAATTTTTATATATTTTTTAATATGTATCTTGCAAGTGTTGTATCATGTTATGTGTATAATAATCTTATTGCCATGTTAGATACGCATTGTATCGTCATGTTAGATATGCATAGCATCCTATCCATGTATTATAGGCATCTCCAAGTGAATCCTACGATTCTGGCTGTGGGTTATGCAAGTGTGATGTGACAATGCTACGAAGTCTGTGACAAAGGCAATCACAGCTGCCTTATGCGTTGAAGGTTTGAACCGCATCTAAGCATTGCATACTCATTGAGGGTGTTCAGATCAGTTGCAGACAATAAATCCAGCTAGTGGGTTAGGGATAGAAGGCGGTGTTTAGGGTTCAGGAACGAAGGAATAAAAAGAAAACCAGGTCAGATGTGGGCTTTGGGTTTGGGTCTTTCATGTCTTCAAAATTTAAATGGCATTTTAAAAAAAAAAAATCTCACATGTAGAAGGTTAAGTGTGTGTCACTTGACTTTTTGTTTATTTTAAATAGTTAATTGGGCTGTAATTATAAATTTAAAAGCCCAACAGTGTTTTTTTAGGGATAACCTAGAGTTAGAATCATGTTAATACATATTTGTTTTCATATCTAATTTTTGTGTGTTAAAATGATCCTCTAGATATGTTTTCTAGGTATTAGTCAGGTATATTCCATGTTTTATTATTGATCATGAATTTTTCAATTCACGATTTCTATTCACAATGCAAAAAACAAGCTTTCCCATTCATACTTTGTATCCTGAACTACCTGCCAAGATATGATATTGAGCCATGTCCATTAGCACATCTGAACTCATCTGATTGAAGCGACTTCTCTCAGAATGATAATTTTGTAAGGTAGGCCTCACAACTCCCATTTGTTGTGATAAGCAAGCAATCTTGTACATTGCTTTAATCCCCTCTTTTGCATGCAAACAAAGCATTTTAAGATTGTCATTTTATTTGTGGGAAGATTGTTTGGGGAGATGAATAATTCATTGGTTGGTTCTAATGATCAACTAGTGGACACATTCACTAATTCTTGTTGTGGATTCAGGATGACTATTATATATGTAGTAAGCTAGAATGCATATTACTTGTACGCACTAAAGGGAGGTGTAGAAATTATAATAAGGTTGTATTGAGATCTTACAAGATATAGGCTGAAATTGTGTTAGAATTCGATTGTAATTGTTTCCTTTTGCTGTACATAGTTAGGCCAATTCGGCTAAATATCCCGTGGATGTTGTAATATTCTTTCCCTAATTATTGGAAAGCCCTTGTACACTAAAGTATTTTATATATTGATAGGGATGTGAGACTCTTCCAATCCTTTGTCCCTATTTTTTGGTTTTAATCTTTGTAAGGTAGTGGTCTATAGATGAACAACTCATTCACTTTGTTGAAGCCATTCAAGTTTGTGTCTTATTTTTTCTTCTATCAATTCACAATTATAAATTATATTGTTTTTATGAATTGTGATTGTGGTTGTAGTTGGTTGTATAATATTAATATATATATATATATATTTTAAATGATTTCATTTTAAAAACTTTTTTCAAATTTATATACTGAGTACTGCCAATTTTGCTATTTTATTATTGTAGTTTGTTAATATTCCTTTTAGTATGAAGTTAAAATGTTGAGTTATTATTGTGTTAGAAGTCAAGTTTAAGGCTTATATGTGTCAAGTCAAATATAGGTTTTTAACATTTTTTATATTACGGAAACGCACTTTTATAAGTTTCCAAATCAAGTTTACAGAAGTTTCTCAAATTTAACCACCTTGGTTGAAGTAGACTAAAATATGTCATAAATGAGTCTTCAACTGAGCTAAATCTCACCTGGTGGGATAAGGTTTTGTTGTTGTTGTTGTTATATTATTGGTTTATTCACGAGGGATGCTAACAACACTCCATTTATTACTGATTGGAATTTATTCAGAATAATAAAGGTTGGTAGGTCCCACTTTAAAATTAGGAGAGGCTCTTTAAGAAATTAAATTCACCAAAATTTGTGAATATCATTAAACTTTAGCCGACAGTAGAATGAGTGCTAGAGAGTGTGTTGCTATCACTTCTCTTTATTTTCAATAAGGTTAGGATCTTATCGGTCAGTTTCATTTCATCTTACAATAGGTCAGATTGTAATTATGACAACAATAAAACAAGCTTGTGGTAAACTCGGGCTTTTAGTTCTCCTGGATTGTATTCAATAAAGCCACCAACGAACTGCTTTTCACTATTTATTATGGCCAACATAACCTTATAGCTAAATAATTGTTCAATATAAACTGACAAAGCCTGAATTATATATAAATAATTGGTTTATAGTGTGTATTACTTTATCAGTAAGTTGACTAATGAACCTATTGGTAGTGATTCTCTCACAATTTTTCATTAATTAACATTAAAATTATTGGTGACACCACAAACTTTGGTACAAAAAGCAGGAAGGCTCAACTGTGTTTCCTATGTTCTATAATCATTGTTTTATGAATGAGTAAAAGCGTTTAATAATTTCCAACCTGTTGTGCTTGTGAAACTGATTATCATCTTGTCCTGCATTTGACTATGAAGTTTGTTGGTAAATTATTTTTTGAAATTGTCTTAGTGTTATTTGTTTCTCTCATAAACTACACGTTCCAGAAATTATTGGCTATCCCTATGCATTTGGCTAACTTTTTTGGTTTCTTTTCTCCTTAAAAGGACGGGCTTATTATAACTTTAAAGAAACTCTAGAATGTAAAAACTTTTTTTTCTTTAATATAAGGCTAAAAATCAGAGCTTCTACAAAAGCCAATTGGAGGAATTTAAGCATTTAAGGGGTTAAAAAAAGTTGGGCCAAATGTTACCTAGTTGAATTGCATACTTGAAGTTTTGTTTGATGGACATGAATATCTTTTTGACTGGTAAATCTGAACTTCTGGTTTTAATGATTTGAGCAGGACCCAACCCAGTGCTACTCTTAATGGAGGAGATCATCGTTGATTGACTGATGTTTTCATACCTGGCATCTCATTTATATCTTTCTCATGGTTCTCATTAACTGGAAAAACTACAGATTAGAACCATTGTTTTAAGAGAAAAAAATAGCAATCTGGTCTTAACAATCCTTCCTTATATCTGCACGATCTAGTAGTCTATATAAACTTTGGAAGGATCATACAGGATTAACTGCAATAAATATGTTATTCATCATCGACCCATTGCATTAATTGTAGATGTCCTAAATTTGCTGACTCCATTGTCTCTTAAATTATTACACCTCAGCCCTTCAAAAATATACATTATGGATTGAAATGGATGCTCAGGCCGTAGATGGACTAGTTCATGGTGTGAATATCGTGATTGTGCCGAATGTGGACTTTTATGTTTCATTACACCTTTGAAGCTGCTAAATCCTTATGTGGACCCTGTACCGTGCAAGAAACTGTGTTTAGTTTCCAACTTGCTTATTTCCCTATTTATCAACTTGAAAACTCTATAAATACATTTTCTCCTATTTAGTGTACTGTATGTGGCTCTAAATTTTTTAAATTTGCATTTTTTTTACTAATAAGAAAGTGTTTTAGAAGTTGCGTTAGAGAGGATTCTTAGCACTTTATTAATTTATATATACTAATCATTAAATAAATGGAAAAGTTTGTCTAAAATATTTCTTTTTCATTTCGTAACTTGAGTCAGTACATATTCATTCTTCATAACTGAAAAAAAAAACATTTGTCTTCCTTTCATAAAGGTAAGACTATTATGGATAATGTTTTTATGGAAAAATTACCCATACCTCATATAATAATACTAAATGTCATCTTTATTCTCTTTAATAGAAAAGAATCTCTTTTAATGTTTTCAATGAAATATACTCAAATCCTCTTATAGTTTTTAAATAGATATTCATTATTATTACTATGCTTATAGTAAAAGAATTTTTTTCTTATGTTTCCTTTTTAACGAATGACTCTAATATTTTTTATTTTATTTGAAAATAATAAATTGACTAAAACTTAAATAGAAATTTTATAAAAAATAAATAATTTTTATAAAAATTGAATGATTTAATTATTATATTGTTATAAAAGCAAAGAAGGAAAGACTTGTTATTATTCAGAAAAAAAAACATAGAATATATAAGAAACCATAAATTGTGGAGGGATTAAGTTTTTGGTAAGATACTTATGTTAGGTGTATTGTGAGACACTTTATTAGATACATTATCATCCTGTCGTGAACTAATGATAGGTTTATGTATAAAATTTGAACAAAAATGATTGTGACAAGGCATGGTGAGAATGTCAACTACTTGTAGTCGTCTTGAAAAATGTAAAAGGCAAATTAACTTCTGCTGAACACGATTATGTACAAAATGAATATAAAGCTCTAAATATTTTGAACGAGAATGCAAAACAAGATTAACAACAAGCAAAACAACTCCTAAGTTATCATACTATATTACATGAATATCTATATGCATGGGCAGCTCATATAGAAGAGAAGAGATCCATGTTACAAAATTTCGTTTTAAGGCTTTCCAATTATGATCTTGTGGTCGGACTGAGATATCTTGGTGATTGCAGGAACATGCAAAAGACTGTTAAGAATAAGAGGTGAATTATTATAAGAAACATAACACAGGGCAAAACCAATGTTTTGAATTTGCATACATATATCATTCCCTATTTTGATCATTGCCATTGTACGAAGTTTTATAGAAAGATTATTGGAATAACTTGTTATGTGATGAAAGACTCCAGTATCCGGTATCATAAAGAGTCATTAAGAATAAATGGTGTACCAAGAGTGGATGAAGCAATATCATATGCATTAAAAAAACTGTGAATGATGTGCAGTGATAGTAGATTGATTATTAGTTTCATATATATGTCAACAGTGCATAACAATGTGTTCAAGCTATCCACAAAGTTGGCACTGTTTTTTTTTTAATTAGAAGCAAGGCTTCAACCTCCTTCACCATGTAAGATTGAGGTAACGAAAGTGTCAAACTCCTTAGGCAAGCCATCCAGAATGGCTTCGACATGATCATCATTCGAGATGGGAGAATCAATCATTGCTAAATAATCTAAACATTTCTTGATATCAAGAAGATAAAGTGCATCATATATGTTTTTCTTTGGAGCACGTAGTTGAATTTTTAACTTCTTTTAGAGGATAATCTTGGTTTTCCAAGAATCTGAGAAGGTTGAGACATTTGACAGTAACAAGAACCTGCTACTGCTAGGTAAGAAAGTTTTCATAATCAAGATTCAAGAAAATTAGTGTTAAATGTACGAGGAAGCGAAGCATTAAATGAAGACAAATTTGAAGAGTTCAAGGTAGAAGTTAAAAGCGTGAAAGTCATGGCCAGAATCACAAAGAGTCTAGATACCATGTTATGAAAGAAGAGAAGGAAGGAATTCAGAAAAAGAAAACAAATAGAGAATATATAAAAGAAACCAAAAATTGTGGAAAGATTAAGTTTTCAATAAGACTTTTATGTGAGTTATAATGTGAGACACTTTATTAGATACATTATCATATATATTAACCATATAAAAAATATATTAAAACCTAAAAAATTAATATAAAAAGGTTTTTAAATACATGCTAAATTTTATTAACTTATTATTATATTTAAATAAAAAATTAATTTAAGTATAAATATAAATATAAGTAAAATAAGAGGCATGTAAATTACTTTATTACTAGTATAGGAGGGTTGACATCTATTTCAAAATTAGAGAACCTTAATTTCATATTAGATTTTGAAAAAGATAAATGTAATTTCTTTAAGGAAATTATTCCTTTTTTCTTATAAGAAAATCCTTAATCTTTACATTTAAATTTTTCATTTTTATAACTTTTATTTAAGTTATGCTCAATAAACTATTTTTAAATAAAAATAAAGAGACAAATATCACTTAATTTTAAAAATAAGAAAGATGAATATGAGATAAAAGAATATTTATATAAAAATTAGAAAGAATGTATATTATTTTTATGAAAAGGATAAGTAAGATAACGTGAGTATAATTTAGCATCAACTTAGTAGAAAAAAAAATATTAACATATTTGTATATATGAAATTTGCAATGACTGAAATGATTTACACTCGTGAGTGAATTAAAAATTAAATGGATGTATGCTTAAATAATAAAGTTTTATTACTTTATAATTATTCTGATCTCAAGTTTATTAACATTATCAAAACTAATCATTATATTTAAGATATTATTCATTTAAAAAAAAATTGTTTTTAAAAGATACATTGAAGACTTGAGGGAAGAAGACATGTGTAAAGTGTAATTTTGTCTAACTCCTAAATGAGGTGAAACAATAATATTTATATTTTATTAATTTTTAAATAATTTTTTTGTAATTAAGTCTTTAGTATTTTGTTTTTTTTAATAATTTCCAAATAAAAAATATTTTAGTTTATCATAAAA
>Ga0123341_1001735_pt1 | contig 16961 bp, 9 predicted proteins | sample Turbeapinknodule_FD_89959 | JGI IMG/M metagenome (GOLD analysis project Ga0123341, IMG submission 89959) | Root nodule microbial communities of legume samples collected from Mexico - Turtle bean Mexico pink nodule | ecosystem: Host-associated > Plants > Roots > Nodule | place: Mexico: Nepantla...
ATGATGAAATTGTTAAACATCGCAACCAATGTTCCATAGAGGACTTTTGCAGGCTGTACATTTTGTTAGTAATGTCATAATTTTTATTTCCAAGCAGAATGAGTTTAGTTCCTAGTGGGTTGTGTAGTGTTGTGGATGATTTGGGCCAATTGGGTAGGTTTAGTTTATGACTTTTTGGTTAAGATGTTTTGTTCTGCTTCAATATGTATGAGGTGGAAAAGTAATTTGACATATATCCATCTTGGTGGTTGTGTATACTTGGTGCAGGTAATTTAAAAGTTTAGTTAGTATTGTAATGATTTTCCATCCATTTTGTGGTTAGTGACATTAATTTATGACATGAATTGTGTAGATATGAGCTCTTGAACAATTGTTCTCTTACAAGCGTTAGGTGATGAGGATTGGAAATAGATATCCTCGTATTATACATTAGATGGATGTTAGGCTGGGTGACATTGAAATTGCTTCTGGGCTAAAATAAAATGTGGTTTGTACAGTACATTGAAATTTATATTAAATGTAGAATAGTTAAAAAAAAATTCATTTATTTTGGTATTTGTTGTGAGCATGAACATGTTATTGTTGACTTATTTGCATCCAATGAAGAGCTGTAAAATGTATTCGTTCAGGAATCATTTGAGGGAGTTGGACATGGATTTGCAACTGACATGTTCAATAATGCTTGATATGTGACAATTTTAAATGCACACTAAGTGTTTGATATATTGCTTATGTGTTTCTTATGTTGTGTATGTGGGAAATTATACACTCATTGATGAAAAAACTTGTCACAGAGACAAGGTTTCAAACGCTCAAGGAAAGCAACCAATGGTGGAACCACTCGGGAATAATTTCGAAATAAATTGTTTAGGGATGACATCTGCAAGGAACGATATGAAGCCATAAAGCATTGGACGATTATTCCATAAAGACAAGTTCAACTAAAGGTAAGACAATACTGTTATTTCGCTAAAGAACTAACGTGGAGGAAATGTGAACGACTAGCTATGTCAGTTGACAAATACGATCCAGACGTTGTTCTTGAATTTTATGCCAATGCGTGGCTTGCGAAAAAGGGTGAGACAGACCTCAGATCCAAAGTAAGAGGCAAGTGGATTCCATACGATAGGAATACCATGAATGAGTTTTTGGGAAATCACCTAGAACTAGATGAAGGTGAGTTATGTACATATGATAGACTCAAACAGGGAACTAACTTTACTTGGTTCAGTGACAGGAAAACATTAGAGGTATTATGCGTTCCTGGTCGGACGTATGAGACTAATAACAATGGAAAGTCACTCAAAATTATTCGGTCGAGTATGACAAATTTGATTCATATATGGACAACTTTCTTATTGTCTAATATTGTCCCAAACAAGCACAGTTCAAACCTTAATATGGGAAGGTGCTATATTGTGCTTTGTATACTCAAACACTATGATGTCGACATCGTAACCCTGATATCTAATTCTATTCATCACTTTGTGCTGCAACAAGGTGGGACAAATCCTAATCATCGAAAAGGCTTGGGGTTTCCGTCTCTTATTACTTCCTTATGTGCAGCAAATGGTATACAATTAAATCTTTTCGCAAGAATCAAACCTCCAATTGACAAAAAAATCATAGAGAGAAACTGCTAAAACAATGACCAACAACAATCACAAAGACAACAGAGTTAAGAACGTCAGGGCGAAGCAGTGGTACACCCAATAAACCAATTGCAATCACCCATTGTTTCTTACATGAGTATGTTTGATTACATGAAAAAATTTAGAGTCTCACATGAAACATGCTCAACAACAACAAACCAAAACAATGGTCAGCCTCAATGGGTCCTACCACTCATATGCTTTACATCACTCGAGTCAAAACACATCGGTGTTGCCTAACGCTGAAGAATTTGACTGTTTGGTTCAATGGCCTGGTGACGAAACTGTTTTCGCAGCACATTTGGAAGAAAATCATGAAAATGTTCATGATGGTTAAGATCACGCGCTACGCCGCCAATGTTGGACGAATTTCCTTCACAATAGTAATTTGACCTTGCTTATTAGACTATGTACTTCTGCTTGTTTCTTAGACATTGTATTAGAATTAAAGGCCTTCAACAAAAGGGGGGTGAATTGTTTTTGAAAGATTTTCGCAAGTATTGAAGGTAGAGTGAAAAGTTATGAAGAATTAATCAATTGAAAATCTCTTCAACCAAATAGAAAACTATTTCTAAACTTGATTCCAAAACATCAACCTGTTGTTTTCACGAAACAAGCAGTTGTTTACATTAGCAAATTTGAAAAACAAAGTTGAAATAGTTTAGTGAGTGTAGGGATAAAGAGATTCACACAAGATGTTTATATTGGTTCACTCTTAATCAAGAGCTACATATAGTCCTCAGCTAACCACTAAGAATTCACTATATAATCAAACCTAGATTACAAACCACACACCAAAAGTGATGATCTTGAACCCCTCAATAACACACACCACTTTTGGCAAACCACACAGTTTTCGGAAACACCTTCTAAAATTGCACCACACCAGAACACACAGAAATATAATGTTCAAGGAATAAGAGAATAAAATACACCTGGGTAAATCAAAGATTAAACTTCAGAATTACAAGACCCAATCCTATTTCACACTTGAGCTGATCCAAAAGTTATTTGAAATCTTGAAAATTGTTTTTCATTAATCTCTCTTTCTTAATTAATGCATAGAAGCATAAAACAACATTTTTATACTCCAATCAAATGGTCAAAGTAGTTAAATAAAAAAAACAAAAGTTGTTGGAATCATTTAAGACAGATTAAAACCACTTAACAGAATTTTGTTAAGGTTTTTAGAACAACAACCAGTTGATTTCTCGAAACAACCGGTTGAATCTGTTTGACAACAAAGTCAAAACAAATTCAAGCTTTTCAAACTCATTTTAAAAGCCACTAAGTGTCAAATAACCGGTTGAATCGACATTTCAACAGGTTGAAATTTCACACTCATTAGAAAATTCATCTTTTCAAAAAGATTAAGATTCAATTAACTTGGGATCATCTTAAAGAGTGAATTAACAATTCAAAGACTACTAGACACACACAAAAAACCAACAACAAAGTCTTCAAGAATTCATCTTGGATTTTGTCACATCAAAGCACCTTGTTCAACAATCTCCCCCTATTTGATGAAGACAAATCCCTGGTTTGCTTGTCTTGTAGCATTTAAATTTGATAGATCTTGCAAAATAGAATTTGTGCATATACAAAGCATACATAACAGCAGGATAAACCAAACTTAAAAGGACACACACAGATTTGCACATACATATGCAGAAAACCAGAAAATAGTGGCAAAATAGTGTGACAACAACAATTCAAAGCAGATTAAACACACTAAAGGGTGCAGAGGTTACAACAGATAAACCACAAATTCTCCCCCTATTTCTCTTCACAAATATAATAACAGAAAGGATAAAAAAGAATTAGGAAAGATTTTGAGAATCAAGGATACCCAACTCATTTCTTAAGAAAAAAAACCTTTCCCTAGGCAGTGACTTAGTGAAGATATTTGCAAGTTGTTGATAAGTTTTAATAAACTGAATTTCACAATCCTCATTGCTCACATGATCCCTTATAAAGTGGTGACAGATCTCAATGTGCTTAGTTCTTGAATGTTGAATATGATTTTTAGTGAGGTTGATAGCACTTGTGTTATCACAAAGCAAAGGCACATTGTTGACCTTCAATCGAAAATCTTCTAGCTTCTGTTTGATCTAAAGGATTTGAGCACAAGAGCTACCAACAACTATATACTCAGCTTCTGTAGTTGGGAGGGCCACGCACAAGCTTGCTTCTTGTTATGCCAAGATATGAGGCTTAAACCAACAAGATGACAAGTGTCATGATAAGTGTCTAATTTAAGTAATATTTCATATTAAAATATAGGCACTTATGAGTATTAATTGCTAATTTACATACAAAATAATCCCTAATTTATGAATTTATACATTTTTATGATCTTTAATTGAATATGAGCATTTTATCAACAAGAATGGAGATTTTGACTAAAGAAGAATGATATATGCTAAATGGAGAAAGCTGGAAGGCCCAAAACGCACAAAAGAGAGAAAAAAAAAAGTCCAACTCAGTAGCGAGAATGTGTCAGATTAATTGGGCTATTTTTATATTTTTATCATTAAACCCATAAGCGCGACACAGGAAGTCACCTAACCCTAGAAAATTAGGTTAAATAGGGGGCTAGAGACAGAACCCTAGTGTGCAACATTGAGAGGAAAACACCATTGAGAGAATTGTAACCAATTGGGAGAATGGAAGGTGCTAGAAGTAGGCGTGGCTAATTCTACCCTTTGGGATTGAGAGTAATCTGTTCAAACTCTTATGTATTGAGGTGATATTTAAATATTTAATATTCTGTTCTTGATCGATTATTGGTATTGTTGTTTTACTTATAAACCGTTGTGACATTTTGAGAATCTTAAATCTGACTGAGAGGTATTTTTCGGGTTCTGATCTAAACAAAATACTTAACATATTTGAGTGTTAGAAATAGACTTTTGAAATGTTAATTGTCATTAACATTTGAGTGTGATTCTAAGTTGTTTTTATAAATATGCGATAAATTGATATTTAGGGAACATTCTTAAGAATTTTATATGCGAGAAATCGATATAAATGAATTTTCTACGGGCATCAATTTCAATCAAAGAACTTAATATTAACATGCTAATCAAAATACGTGAGAGTGAGAAAGATGAAACATAATCCCTATTTTTCTAATTGGAGCAAACACTCTTTGAATTGTTTTCTTGTTAATTTTTTCCATCATAACAATCCTCAAACCAGCTTTTATTATTATGTTTTTTATATTTAGCGAATCTTTTACTTGAATATTCAATTGTTCCTTGTGGAATCGATATCCGTTCTTAGGGACAAATTATTACTTCTGACAACGCATAGCACTTGCAGTAAAAAGTCATCAACCTCTAAAATTTAACTCACTTTCTCCCCACCTCATGCCCCAACTCAACCAACTAGAACACTCACTTGACATTTCCAGAAAAAGTTTCCCTAGGTCTGTGCAGGAAGAGCAATGTGGGTCACCACATATTCCTACTATGGTCACCACATACTGTCACTCTCTAAGTTGAGTGAATTTTGTGGTTACTTGACACTGTCATACACTCATGACCTCTAAACACCTCATTTAACTCATTTTTCCCCACCTCATGCCCCACCCCAACCAACACAAAAAATAACGTGCTCTTTTTACCTTTTTTTATCCATGTCATGATTAAATATTTTCCTTAAAAAATTTCGTACCGGATCAACCTAACACTCCAAAGAAAGACTTTGCATTATTTATACACCAAGACACATATATGCAATAATCACTCACAAGATTATCTATCTACAATATGAGTATGTAGTGACCTTTGTCTTTGTCTATATACTTAATAGTGACTGAATTCACAATATCATAGCTTCAAAAAAGGTCTTTTTAGGAGAGAAAAAAATACTAAAAAACCATAAATACTTACACAACCTAAGTACACGAAAATATATACTTTTAACAATATATTCTACAAAAAAAATAAAGTCATACTCCAGAAAAAAAAATAGTAAACACAGACAACTATGATCACATTAATTATATGTTCTAATTCTAACCAATTCCTCTTCTTTTTGTATCCTAACATACTACTATCAAATAAAATACTACAATAACACTGAAATACAAATCCGCCAAGTAACCCCTAACATGAAATACGAAAATATATTGTCTTAAGTGTGTGTGCAAGAAATTGACTTTCGGTCATACAAGGGTCACCACAATGCAAATAACAGGGATCACCCAACAAAAATCACACAAGATCAATGTTTCACTTAATAAACCAATGAATAGAAAATGTATTACCTTTGGTCACCAATAGTGTCACCCAACTACCGTGAAAAAAGATGCATTGATCCCCCTTACAAACACCCACGACAACGACGCATGCTAGAAGAGAAGGTGGAAGAGAAAGCTTGAGGAGAAGGTGCAAGAGGATGTTGGAGGAGAAGACCACGACAGTGGATAAGTGAAGTAAGAAATAAGAAGAACGTGGAAGAGAACGAATTAAGCCTCAATTTTGTTTAACCTAAATTTACAATGTAACCTAAGCACCCAAATTTTAAATCCTTCCAGAATATTTTCGTAGGCCCCACAAAAGAAATAAAATATTATTATTTTAGCCACATGGGTGGTTGTATGCTGGAGCAACTCATTTGTTGTTGTTCAACCATCATTTTTCAATGTTAAATTATTTCAATGTTATAGTGATGTATGATTAAAATATAAACATTGTTTTAAGGAGGAGCTAACAATTTTTTTTAAAATTTGTATTTTTTATATGTGAATGCGCATTACAAATTCTATTAGAGTTTTCAATTAGGAATGATAAGCATGAAAATTTAAATCAGAATATGATTCATACCCCTATAGAATCTCATACATTTTCCCTAAAGCTCGTATATTTTAACAGAGTATATGTTAAGCTGATATAAGTGTCACATGTGCACATTTAACCCCTAGGCAACGCATTCTAAATAAGCCAAAGTCCAAACAAATTACAGACTTAGGATATCAAGCATAATGATAGAAGTTTATAGTTATACATGGGTCCATTTTGAAACAAACAAAAAGATTATACATAATGACCTAAAAATCCATGCACTTAAGACCAATATGCTTCCTTCAGATGAGGCATATCTTAGTCTCTGGTGACTTCTTCCTTCATCCATTCCCAACACTTTCACCTTCATACAATCTCAAATCTATATTAGTTAGATTCTTTTGTGTAGTTTGATAGGGGTCTCCATGCTATAAGTATTCTACAAAAAATTTAGAATTTTTTACTACAAGTAGCCTGAAAAAAGAAAATAACATACATCAAACAATTATGAATTATCCATAGTTAAAGAATACCCCTGTTAGAAGGCACACAATGACTGTATTATTTCATTCCCCTAATATGTACATATCATATATCTTAGCCACCTAAACAACATTATAAGAATAAAAACATAGGGAGACAAATATCTCATACCATTACGAACGGACCATAAATGTTATACATACTTATGGATTCAAATACCAGTTTGAGTATGTCAAACTAGTTTTTTTTTGGATATTTATTTGTAATCTATGTCCATACTTTTATTTGAGTTAATGCAAGGACCTTCTTTGCATCAAGTTTTTTATTATTGAAGATTATTTCAATTAACACAAGTATCTCCTCTGCACAAGTTTTTCATTATTAAAGATTATATCATTTCTTTAATTTAATATTGTCCACACAATTGTTATCCACATACATTTTCGTACAGTGTTTCCTTTGAGATTGAGGTCTAATAAGCTAAATTGTTGAAAGTAGTGTTGTGGTTGGTTATGTAAAGATATGTTTACCTCGATCCCCTTGTATCATATATACCATATATGGTTAGGAATTGTAGAGTTGAATAGCATATGGCTGACAGTTTCCTTTGCATTTCCACACATAACACACATTGCCACCAGTCATAATTCCCCTACGACATAAGTTGTCCCTTGTGGCTACCCTGTTTAGTATGACCCTCCAAGAAAAGTGTTTGACAATTGGTAGTGCCTTAATGATGGAGGACCATCTAGAAGGACACATATTGGACCTTTAACTAGGGTCATGGCTAGAAGAATGGAAGAAGAAGAAGAAGAAGGAATTCAGAAAACTCTATGTTTATGGAGAATTAATTTTTAACTTTTCTTCCAAATTTTCTAGTCTTACAAATTTGTACAAAGTAGTATAGGCTTTATTTTGGGTTTGTATTCCGGCCATTATCTTGGACCATGTTTTGGGCCAATTTTCGTGGGTCATGTATTGAACCAATTAGAGTAGGGTGTAAATAGAAAAAGAAAAAGTTTAGCTAGAATTACAATGGAACCTCCTTGGACCCAATGCAACTTTAGACTATCTAAGGTGCACAAATAAATTACTAGAGTGCAAATAGAAAACATGAAGTGTTTTCTATGAGTGGAGAGTTTTTAGGGTTAAAGCTTGCACCTTGGCTACCCATAGCATTATAAATGCAAGTGCTAGCCCCATGTAAATGAGATTTGAATTGATAATGAAATGTTTCCCAAGTTGCTAGTTCATTTGTCTTCAAATTCTCACTCTCAAGTTTGCACTTCTATTAGTGTTTTGCTTGAATCTTCTTAGAAGTTTGTCACACCTCTTCCAAGTCTCTACCTCTCCTCTTCATTCATTTTCTCCACACTTCAATTCAGCCATTGATGTCACTTTCAATTCCATTCTTCCGCAACATACAAAACTACAACAAAGAAGAAGTGAAAACAAACTAGGATTGCATCACTTAATATTGCAAAGTAGGTCATATAGTGTTGAGTCTTCCTTTGAAATCCAGTTATTTTTGGTTAACATTTGTTGATTTGACTTTATATGATTATAGTTTATCAATACCCCACACCCACTCGTCTTCCTTTTCCCTATTTAAAATCCTAAGGCATAGCTCATGTTTGAATGTCATCAGTTGGGTTCTCCCTCATTCAAACCACTCTTTTTTCCACTCTAAGTTCCAGTCCCACCTGTTGTCACTCCACCTACCTCCTCTTCCCCAACTGTACTTGTTTTATTCTTAGAATTTGTATACAACCCCGAAAACCTCTACATGAGAGGAGTTTCCTTTATTCACGTATCTTCCCAAAATATTATTCATCAAACCAATTTGCTTCCCCCCAACATACCTCTTTCCGATCTGTCCACCACCAATATCAGGACCTTATCTCTTCTATCTTTTAGAATCCTCCATAATACATACTTAGACCTTAGTATATCTATCCATAACCCTTGCCTCTTTGTTCCTAATCTTCATTTTCATTTAGCTAATAATGTTTTATCAAATACTTTAGATCTTTTATTCCCAACCTATCCTCTTCTTTTGATTTACACAAGTGGTCCCATTTAATCTATATTATTCTCCTACCCTCTTTCCCCAACCCCATAAGAATTTTCTTTGGGTTTTCCTTATAATTTTTTCACACATGCAAGCATTTTGAAAAAGGATAAATAGAATAGTGGTGGTGCCGTAAGGACTGATTTTACAAGACACTTTACTTGAAAAAAAAAATCTTTTCCTTTCCATTTTACCAATCTCTTCTTACAGTATTACAATTTTATTAACATGGTTTAATCTTATGCCGTTTCACCAATCAAAGTTCCAAAGTCTTCCGAGTGTGTGGGACTAGAAAATGCTGGACTTAGACTAAACACAACGGCTTAAAATACATTTTGCTATTTAGTCATGGATACAGTACTTATATTTTAAGGATCAACGCTTCAAAGGACATCAGAGCAAAGTTTATCCTAAATATAACTATCAACGTAATTGGAACTCTTTGCTTAAAAAGTGAAGGGCTAAAAAACGATAATTGTCTAAGCAACCATTACACTTATAACTCAAGATGAAAGCTACCTCCAGGAGAATCTTGATTTTCTTCATCTCAACTTCCTGAGTTTGAAGAAAACTACATTACCATATACTCTAAATTTAAGTATTACATCATCTTGTTGCATACAAATTTTCCCAACCCCAAGTAAAATAGACCTAATCCATAACCAAAGTGTTTGCTAGGCTAGAGTCAAATGAAAGCTCAGAAGTTATGCAGCTATAGCATTTTGCTGAGACCATTAGCGAAGTATAGCAGGATGACTGGAAAATAAGTTCAGCGCATCAGCTTTGCACGCACCCAAGATATCCTGGCACATTAAATTTACAGTAACACTAGAGAACAAATATTTACAGGTTTTTGTACAGCATAAGTTACATAACTCCCTTAACTTCTAACAGTGGCGATTAGGGTAAAAGTCCACTGTTGACTACATCTGCATTGTAAGTTCCGACCTCCTGTGAATTTTTGCCAAGTCGACTAAATGGCGCATGGTTGGTCTGCCGTGAGGACAATTCCAAGGGGATTTGAGTTCAGCCATATGCTCAAGTATCTGAATCAGTTAGTGTAAGCTAGAAATCAGTCTATAGGGGTATAACATTTAAACTTCAATTTATTTAAATTTAGTTCCCAACCAGATGCTTATCATCCCAGTTCTTCCCTTTTTATCCTGTTTGTTAATGAAGGGGAGGGGGCAGTACTTAAAGTAATGTGATGCACTACCTTCTGCATTTCATTTCTTCCAAGTGCATCACCGACCATAATTGATGATCGACATGCACGTGATGCTAACATTGCACGAACTCTAGATGGACACATAGAATCTGAGGAGTCCAGTTTAAAGCTACCAACAATGGAACATTCCATGTGACCATCACCATCACACAGTGTAGAGATCAGCTCCTTAACATCTGTTTGAAAAAATGCTTATTGTTAATCACTTCAATATATCATTCTCTTTACCCTAGTGAAAGTCTTAATACATCATTGAAAAGAAGAAAGTAATTCACTAAGACAAGGGATTTGGAGGGATCACAAGATTCAAATGTGTCAATCTTTAAATCAAAGCTTTAGACACCGTATATGGAAAATATTAACAACTTTGGTATCATGGAATGGAAAAATCTCATTTCAAAGGATACTACCAATGGCATCATAATGATTCCCAAGGTTAAGCAGGCAAGGCTCCGCAGATCCTTACAATGGCTGAGGGTTTTTCTAAAACTTAACCACAATGTGGGTGTCATTTATGTTTCCTAAATTAATATATCCTAATGCATGTTCATGCAGAACATTGTAGGCTTAACTTGTATCATAAGTTAGTCGAGGATGTTTTCAATAACTCAGTTAATTGTGTCATATATCAACTTAAACAGCTAGACTTCCAACTTTGTCCTGACCAATCTTCCAATTCAAATATAAAATTAAAAATAAAAAGAGTATGATGGAGAATTGCATGTCAATGCACATGCTTGTCACTAATGTACTTTGATGTGGTCATATCAACCAACAAAATCCCTGAACTAATCATGGATAAAATCTACAAAATTCACCTGCCTTCAATTCCAAACATGGTGTTTTTACTGAAGGGGACAGACTTTAATTTAAAACGGCATCCAGGTTGTGCATTTGGATCCTCTTCCAAAGTAAATCCATTCTTCCTGAAAATAAGGATAATGCAAATCCATGTTACTGACCACACTAAATCTATAGAAGCAAAAACAAGACAAAAGTATACCATAATGAAACTTCGTAACTAGAAAACTGAATTCAATTTCAATGAAACCTACATAGACAGAAGTAACAAGCATTACAAGATACACTAGATCAAGAATAATGATCCAATGGTGTATCCTCCTCAAGCAAGACAATCTTTCAGACATTATGCAAAAAGTTCTAATCTGCAACATGCAAGCTGTCAAGCTCAGAGTTCACATCTATGATTTATGTTCTCATAAGCCGCTCAAGATTTACTAGGTAGAAAAAGATGCCAAAACTATGTCTTTTTTCGCAATTAAAGTAATACAGGTCATCCATTGAATAAACTTAGCATTAAAACAGTGGTATTTTAATCACCGCTTTCATGTGGGTCATAAGTGATCATATTGATTTTTATAAATTCATAACTGGTACCTTAGGAATTGATTATGTTAAGGTGGCAGTAGATCACAGATACTATAAAAGATTCTTAAAAACACGAGGAAAGATAATCAAACCGATTACTTTTCAAAGTTGAACATCTGAGGCAACCAATTACAATCAAATCAACTAAATGAGAAAGTAAAAAGAGATACTTTTGCAGCTCATTTATGTAATGGTTACAGAAAACAGGAAATGTAAATAGTTTGAATGATGCAGGATTAACATCAGGGTCCTGTTAATGAAATCTAGTTTCTTACGATAACCAGAAGTCCAGAAATAAGCGAAATTAACATATCACTACTTAATCGATATGGCTCTACTTTTACCTGATTACGTCCATGTACATGGATGCTACTATTTCTTCTTCAGGGGATAATTCCAATGTTATTGGCCTACATATGACATTTTTATCGGTGAATTTAGATAATAAACAAAAAAAGAAAAGAGATAAATTGTTGTCATGTGTTATATCATCCATATATGGTATTTGTAATTTAACAATCAAAGTTTCCACTCTAACCATACCAAAAAAATTTAACTTAACGAGACCCTTGTAACATGTCATTGAAAGTTCCCTCCACCCCAGATAGAAAAACAGGAATAATAGTTACAGTGATGGTTAGTGAATAATGATATAAACTCCTCACCTCAGAAGCGGTTGTTGGTTCAAGATGGTTGATTGCGATAGACGCTCAAAATTAAACTTCTCATCAGCAGCATGCTGAAAACGGTCACGCTCAAACACAAATTATGTTTCGGTAAAGAACAAAATTTAAATTTAGCTAAAGGATGCATTTATATGAATTACTTATTAAAGGGAAGGGTGGAAGACACCACAGAACCATTAGTTCCAAAAGTATATTGGAAACTACCTGATCCACAATGAATAAGTCTTGATCCAATTTACAAATAATAAACCCAAGGTTGAACTGCCCAATAACCTGTTCAAACAAGTAGCCTCAGTAATCATCGGTAAATACATCATGTGTACTCTGATTGTAAATATATTTTAATTTTTGCATGATAATCTAAATATTCTGACAATGTATTCAAAATTTAGAAACAAAAATGACTAAGGTTTTTTGCATGAAAAAAAATCTCAAAAACCCCAAACAGCTTATAGATATACCATTTTATATGCTAGCAAACAACCAAACAGCACCAGAATAACACAAAATAGCATCAAAAATAGACATTTGCTCAAAGCAAAGCGTTACATAATGAAAAGATGAAAGAACTAGCATACTAAATTTAAGGAAAAATAAAATGAAGCATACTAAGTAAGGACCTTCATTCTCCTGAAGTCTTCCTTCTTAAATAATCTTTCAAGTTCGGTAGCTGCTGCTGCCAAGGCCCTTTCTTTTTCCTCTCCATTTTGTGATTGTGAAAGCTCCAAAGTTGCAGTCGAATAGTGACTAGCATCAATTATAGGTGAAAGTCAATATAGAGATATTTTCCTATTTCATACAAGGGTACAGAAACAAAAACCTCTTGTCTTTAGCTTTTCCACATCCAAATTTACTGGATTGAACCATAGAAAGCTTCTTCTCTCTCCTTTTCTTAAGCTCTTGAAAGCAAAATTGCATGTTAGAGCATATCTTACGACCAGAAGACTTGGAAGAATCTAACAGTACAGGTGAAGAATGTACTGAAGGGTTTGAGACCAAAACATCTGTAGTGATCATATCAAGGCCAGGAGTAATTGATGGTCTATCAGCTACAGGCGTATTATTCTTTAGATCAATTTCCTGTAAATCAGCATATTCATATATATAAAGAAAACTATGAGAAAATGGCATTTTTTTTAAATCGATTTTTTATTTCTATTAGATAAAAGAAGAAATTTTATTGGAAAGAAACAAGCATAACAAGGGAAGGGAGGACTGGTCTTCACCTTAGAAAAAGAAACACAAAATGTGAAATGAATGAGGTAAAGACATGAATACTGCATTTACTTATTTCTTTTATTGACATCCTATGTTCTAAAACAAAAATTTCTAGAAATGCCATTATTAATAATAAAATATCAAATAATTTAAAAAACCAATATCAACATATTACATGCAAGATTTAAACAGTATCAATATATGAAATTTTAGCCGTTCAAACCACCTACCATATTAGATTCAGATTCTCTGTTAGAGGAGTCATCATTAACAGGATCAAGCTGCTTGAAAGATTCAATCTCACTTGCCCTTGCAGGTTCATCAATTTGGTCAAAACAAAGTGATGATCTTGTAATGAGGTCATTTGTTTCAGTATTTGCAGTCTTCAATCGACAATAAGGATCTTGATTTCTAAGAACAGGCACTTCAGATAAAGCTCTAATGACACCATCACGATTTCTTTTATTTACAGCAACAAAGTTGTTAAGAGTGGACTGAACATGTCTTGAATGGTTAAATGAATATTTACTAGAAGTGTTGCCACTAGCAATTGTTTTTGAGACAAGAGTAGCTTGATCAGGTATAATTCTACCAGGACGTGCTGACCGTCTTCCACTATTGTCATTCTTTGAAGTACCATGCGCTCTGAGTGTGAACTCCTGGTTCGTTAAACTTCCATTATTATCACAAGTTAACCCTTCTTCAACATGTGAGTACTGATACTCATTAATAGATTCAGAAGCATTTTTTATATTGGCAATATGTTTCTTCTCGAGCTCATCCTGAGATATAGTATCATTGTCACACTGTTCATCTAGAGAAATACCATTGTTACTTTCACTACAATGTTTTTCTCGGGAATGACTGTCATTTGACGATGATAGTTTCATTACAGTAGGAGACTTCCCATGAGAGGAACGCAACTTAACACACTCTTCTTTTTGAGCAGGCAGCATAACTTCATTAACAGAGTAACAGATATTACTAGCACTATAAATTTGTTGCAATCCCTCTCTTAGGGCTTGCAACATGGCACTTTCTTCAGAAAAAAATATTTTCCTCTTGTCAGGACTCACATTGACATCATATGCTCTAGTAGGAACTATAAAATTCAAAATAGCAACAGGATACTGTTTAGAGTTTGCACTCTTATACAACTCATTCACAAGTTTGCTGACTTTAGGCATATCCACAGGTCTACCATTCACACAAAAATACTGCCTATCTCCCAAATTGCGTCCGTTACCGAGTCCAGACTTGGAAAGAAAACCTTCAACCTTGCAAGAATCAGATACAGACAATGTTACAGGTTCTAAGCAGTTGAAAGTGTTCATGCCAAGCACTGTTACGATGGTATCTTTTAGGGAACCACTTCCTTGCGTCTTAAGAACCACAGATTTCACATTTTTACCAGTAGTGTTGGTGCAGACAAAACGAACACCTTTTGCTACAAGTGCATAGGCCTGAAGAAAGCAAATTATCATAAATAACCAATAACGACTAAAATTACAGGAGAAGAAAATAAAAATATAAAATTTAATAAGTTTCTCTCATGAAAAAGAATTAGCTAATGTAGAATTTCTCTCGATTATTTAGCTTTTCCAAAGCTAATTTTAATTGATGTATAAGTTAATTTTAGTATAAGGGAGAAAAACTATTTTACCATCTTCTTTTCTTGCCTTATAAGTACTTATTAATTAATCCAAACAAGCCTACATATTTTCACCTAGAGAATAGAGACTCACATTCAGCAGAGAAACCAACTTGCCATATTCCCTGCGTATGTTACGACTGAACTCTTTGCTCCGAACAGGCAAATTGGAGAACAACTTTTTTACCATAACAGTGGTTCCAATTTGCCGTGCAGTTTTCCTTTCCGTCACAAGAACACCTGAATTATTGAAAGTCAAATGCGTAGCAACAGGTTCGTTCACCGTTCTCGTTTCAACGGTCAAATCCCCCAAAGCGCAAAGTGAACTCAGCGCCTCACCTCGGAAACCAAAAGTGGTGAGAGACTGAAGATCGTGAAATTCTGCTAACTTCGATGTGTGATGCTTCAGCGCAAGAAACTAAAAATAAAGGTTAGAAATTGATACGTAAACCCTAATAACGATGTTTGCGGCGTTTTGAGTGATAAATGAATAATACCTTGAAATTGTCGGGGGAAATGCCGCAACCGTTGTCGATTACCTGAAACCACTGTTCGCCGAAGTCTCTGAGGGAGATTTCGATGCTGGTGGCACCGGCGTCCAAGCTATTTTCGACAAGTTCCTTGACGGCGGAAGAGAGGTCAAGGATAACTTGGCCGGAGCATATTCTATGGACGATGCCCTTGCCGATAGGCTTGATCATTTGAGCCTCAACTACCATTTCTGTTTCGGTGCTTCTTCAGACACTCGATTACCAAAACCACAGTTCAAATCGACGCAAAAAACCTGCGAATTTTACCGCCAAAACTGAAGCAGCAACGGCAACTAAAGCGCGCAGAAACTGGAAGCGAAATAATATGAACCCTTTTATTTCACTGTACTTTTTTTTAATTGAATAAATGCAAACTAATTCATTACTCTTACCATTTTGATTTCAATTGTCCAGCAATTTGTGGAAGCAATTTTTTAAAAATATTAAGTAGCTTTGTATTGTATCAGTAATATGTTTTACTAGATTTTAATGTAAAATATTCGACCGCATATATATGGGCATATATGTGATTTTAAAATAAAATAAAATAAGTTGATTATGAAATTCAAAAAGATGTGTTTATTATGGATAGATAGAAAATTGATCCTTCTTCCTTCAATCTAGGTATCAGAAAGTTTTATAAGAGTGAAAAAATGCTAAATAATTTTGTGATTTATTATTTATAATTAATTTATTATATAATTAATTTATTTTAACTGGTGAGATTGTGAAAATCATATAATTCTAAAATTTTGGCTTAATGTTTATGTAAAACTAAAATTAGATTTACATAATTAATAAATTTTAATATATGATAAAAGTATGATTTTTTATTATTTTTTGTCAATTTTTTTCCACTAATTTGATAATCCTAATTTTATTAATGAGAAAATTGGTAATTTTATTAATATCCATTTCCGCTGCTTAATGGCGTATCCCTTAATGGTTTGCTTTATCCGTCCTTTTCTTTCTCTTTTACCAAAATTAATAATTTATTGTTGTATTGCAAAGTAAGTTATTATTCTTTAGAAAAATGTTGGTTGAACAACCGCTTATTTCATTCTTCCAATGTACAACTGCCCAGGTGGCAAAAAAATAAATATTAAATTGTTGTTGCGGGGTCCACAATTTTTCTTTTTTAAAAGGTTTAATCTTTGGTTCAAATTTCCATTAGGGTTACGATACTCTCCCTCTTTCAATTTCTTCTTCTTTTGGTGGCTGAACTCTCCCTCTTTCAATTTCTTCTTCTTTTTGGTCCCGTGG
>Ga0123341_1001737_pt1 | contig 16955 bp, 14 predicted proteins | sample Turbeapinknodule_FD_89959 | JGI IMG/M metagenome (GOLD analysis project Ga0123341, IMG submission 89959) | Root nodule microbial communities of legume samples collected from Mexico - Turtle bean Mexico pink nodule | ecosystem: Host-associated > Plants > Roots > Nodule | place: Mexico: Nepantla...
CATTAATGTTAATTATGAAATTTGAGATATGATCTATTTTAAATAGTTTGAAGACCATTTTATCTTTTAAAGATATAAGAGATAAATATATATTTAAAGTATAATTAATTTTTAAGTGATTTGAGAGTCTTAAATACATTAAATACTAAATAAATTCAAAATAATGAGAATATGATAAATAAAAGTATAATTACATATGTGATTAAAAATGAAAGTATTCAAATGTTAGTTTTTTCTTACATCTAATTATGATTTATATCGAAGACTAATCCACATATTTTGTTTGCATTTTTTCTTGAATCATTCAATGGATACCACTGACTTTCCATACAAATTCACTGCTCCATTTCCTCAAGCAGAGGGAAGCAAACAATGTTAGCCGAAGAAGATCCATTAAATTCTTATGCATAAAGCATAAAAGTATATGAGAGAAGTTTCTTAGTAAGGTCCACGAGGCGAGGCGGTGGTGAAGAGCAAAAGGAGAATAAAAGAAAGTTCAAGAACACCGGGCTGGTGGGCCCAAAGGATAAATGTATTAAATGGAAAATAAATTGGTCCATCCTAGCCGTTTATCTCGGATACTTCAACAATTTTCACGAAACGGATTCCGTACCCGCGTCGAAGATAAACGAAACGAGTAACAAACGTCACGTTCTCACCATTCTGTACATTTTCCCGCACCACGGGTTTTCCTTCGCCACCAAGATATCTCTCTCTTTTGTTCTTGTACTTCTTAGTTCTCTGCGAAATCCTCCATGTTAGAATCGGAGCTTCACGATTTATCCGACGACGCCGATTACGCCGCGTCTCAGCAACAAGTAAGACTGTCGCCCTTCTCACTTCGAGATTTCCTTTGACCTTTTGTTTCCTTCGATCAATTTGCGTTTCAATCAGGGTTTCCGCGATTCAATTCAATACTCCACTCATGCACTGCTTTCATCCTTAAATTTGACTGTCTTTGCCATTTTTTCTTCTCGGATTGATTGAGATTAGGGATCTGCTAGCATGATGCTGCGGAGTGACAGTATCAAACAGAACTCCCCCCGGGACGGTGCCGAAGTTGTATTTACGAAGGAAAATGTCGCAATTCATCCGACTCAGTTTGCGTCTGAAAGAATCAGTGGAAGACTGAAATTGATTAAGCAAAGCTCGGCTTTGTTTATGGTGATCATTGATTTTTTTAGTTCCTTTTTGGTCTTGTACTATTAATTATTAATTAATGCAAAATGTCTTCTTGCCTCTTTTAGACTTGGATACCTTACAAAGGGCATAGCACAGAGGCCAGGCTGTCTGATAATGGTAGTTTACATTCTGTATGACTTTACTGCCGTGTGCAAGGTGATCTATATGTTGATCTTTTTTTTCCATTTCATGCTCAGAAAGAAATCTATATACCATAAGGGCGGTGCCCTTCACCGAAATCAGGTCCATCCGCAGGCATACCCCTGCTCTAGGGTGGCAATATATCATTGTTGTTCTATCATCAGGTGAATTACTCTTTATGAATATGGTGTTTATATATATATATATATATATATATATATATATATACACTTTTAAAATCATTGTTTTGTTCTATATTACTCTATCTGGCCTTCTATAAACCAGGTAGTTTATTGTTTGAGAGTATTTACGCATATCTTACATGGAATCAAAATCAAGAGGTACACATGGTTTGATAGTGTAATAACAAATTGGAGGGTGTTAATTTCAGTTATTTGGGGCATAAGTGCAATATCTTGGATGGATGATAAGTAATTCTTTTGTAGGGTAGGTGACGAAATTTCTACACGTGCATACCCTTTACTGTGCTGGGGTACAATTCTTTTGTATTTCAATCTGCAGAAACTGCATAAATGGATAGCCTTTCAGTCAACTCAAACTTAGTTATTAAATTTTAAGAATTAGGGTTATCAAAATTTATTCTGAAAACCCATCAGCCAGCACTGATTTCTACATGCCTAACAAAAACCAGAAGGGAACCTAGGCTAAGCATGCCAGCCGGATTTGAGTAAAAAGTTAACTACCTGTGAACATTTGAAGTGTTGACTGATTGGTCTACCGTGTATAGCACTGGAAAATTTTATAGATAGAAGAAGGTTTCTTAAAGTAGGTGATAGAATGTGAGAAAAAAAGAGATTTTTTTTAATGTGCTTGAAGGTATTTTCCACTCAGCAGATCGACCAGTTTATAATAAGAATGGTTACAACATACTATGTAACTACTATTATTTTCAAGAGAACTGTTAAAATATGACAACTTGTTCAGATAGGCACATTGAACTCAGCTAAACACTAACCAAGCTACTTGTAAGGTTAATAAACTGTAAGTGCTTTATTTCCAACATAGATTAATTCATCTGAATGTGATATACTTTGATGCATGGATGTAGGGTTAGTAACTTTTGAAAAGTTTCGGAAAAGGGTAATGCGATAGTCTTGTAATATGATTGTTGAAAAATAAGATTTAGTGTATTTAAAAATGTCATATCTTTCCTTTTTATTCATAGTGGCCTTGGCTCACTCTGGTATTCAAATAGAGGAGCAAGGGGAGTGGTTTTTCTATAATGCCGATAGAAGCCAAAACAGTGCATGATTTTGCTACCATTATATGGGGTTCAAAATTCCATTTTTACCCTTGAAACATTGTTTGTTGTTGTTGGGGGGTAAAGTATTCATGAATGTTAGATCTGTTTTGACCTTGATTCCTTCAGACATTATAGGAGTACTCCTCCTTATCCTTCTTTCTTTAGACTTCCCACCCAGTTCACTTTCTGATAATTTTTTTATGTACCTTCAAATGACTTCTTTATTAATTGCATTTACTTTTTTGGCTTCATTACTATGTTTTTATTGCTCACAGTTTGATGGTGATTATTATGACATTGTTTATAATGAAATTTTTAGTATTTATATATGTAGTATAAGTTATTTCGTTTGTATTATTGCATTTAAAATAGCAACCATCCATCCTCCTGCTATCCTGTTGTAGTGTTTTCAGAGTTAGCTGATACGTGCCACTTTCCAAGATTGAGTATGTTTAATAATACATGTCAGAAAATACAATTACGTTTTTCTGTTTTTATTATTTTTCCAATTTCAGTGCATTCTGATACTGCTTTTTTAAGCAGTTGGTGTATTTTGTTGCGTTTGAATACTATCAAGAGTTGTTTTTGGCCAATTTTAGTGCACCAAATGTCTGTAACATCAATTACTATTAACTAACTTAGAATAACTTCCTAGTGTTTGAATAAAGCAGTGATTTCTAGTCTTGATTTGTATGCTCCATTTGTGTTGATTAAATTGTTTTGTCTTGTCTTTCTATTTATGTGCTGTTGAACTTAATTGCTGGCTGAGTGGCCGTTTGGCTTCTCTTTAAGAAGATGGTATGGCTCATTTGTGACGTGATCTCTGAGTTGTAGCATTTTGAAATATTTTGAATAACACTGATTTGGTAAATAAGATGTTTTTTTTTGTGACTGGTTGCTCTTGATCTTTGACTCAGTCTATACCTTATTATATGATGTATTCTACAATTCAATCTTGTGTGGATAAAATTTTGCAGGGCTTGCTTATCCTCCACTCTATTTTTATAGTGGAGGAGTCAAAGAATTCCTTGCTACAATAAAGCAGCATGTTCTTCTTGTGAGGTTAGCCTCAGATGTCATGCCTCTACTAATGTTTTTTTAATTTTCTTTTTCATTTGGCGTTAGTAGTGCAATAACTAATCTTATGTTGCTAGTTGTTGCCCCTGCATTTGTTTCTATGGATTTATATGATGTTATTGTTTCACTGTGTATGAAATCGGTGAACCTGCAATTTGACATTTTTTAGTTGTCAGCAAAATGATTTTTATATGATACCATTATGTATTATGTGCAAGACTTAACCATTTTTAGTCATGAACAACTGATGAGGAATGTGCCACATTCATGACATCCTAATATGTGCAATGTTTTTTGAAAAGATGGAGAATCATCATCATGCCCATTTTCTAAGCTTGCAGATTTTATTTACAAATACACACTAGCCTTTTCCTCCTTTGTGCACATCAAGATCACTCTTTAATGCTGGCATGATTCTTATAATACCTTTACAATTCCAGATTCATGATCAAGTTTATTGTATCATGACAAATAATATAATATTTGCGGCACGTTTCTATGATTTCTTAGTCATGTTTTTCATGCAAATTTGTTCTTATAATCTTACTTGTATGCCCAATGTAGATCTGAAGAAGATGCCAACGTATTCCTTGTGAATGATTTTCAGAATACACTGCAGGTATGGGTGGTGTGATATTCAATTGACTTTGTTTGGTTTTACTGCTGGATCGTAGATTCACACTATCCTTTGTGGATGAAAATAATATTTTCCAAAGAAGGAAAATTTACATCAGTCAGTGATATAGAAGATCATAAGCCACTTGTTCCTCTTTTATTCTCATTCTCACAATGTAAACGTTAATAACTTGTTCTTTTAGCTAGAAAAATGAGATGAATGAAAATGCTTACGTCTATAATTCCCTTAGGTCTGTCGAGTCCCTTTTTTTCTAATAATTAAATATCAAGCCATTTAAATTGCTGGTATATTTTTCTAAACACTTGCAATGACTTCCAGAGGACTTTGTCTTCCTTGGAGCTTCCCAGAGCTGTTCCCCTTGCATGTGGACCTTCAAATATGTCAGTTGATGAATCCATTTTGAACGAGAACCAAGAAAGGGCTGATAATGATGTCAATAATGGAAGTTCTAGTGTTACTCATTTCCATGGGAGACCTAGACAAAAAGTAGATCCTGCTCGAGACATTTCTATTCAAGTTTTAGAGAAGTTTTCGCTTGTCACAAAATTTGCCCGGGAGACAACTTCACAACTATTTAGGGAAAACCAGATTAATGGGTTCAGTGAGAGGAGGACCCCTATCCAGACTAACATTGATCATCCTAGGAGGTCTTCCCATGTTGAGGAGAAAACTTCTGATGAAAGTTGTCTTGCCTTGGATTCTCAGGAGGTAACCTTTGTTTCTTGGCTCACTACTGTAAATTTTAGATTAGTGTCTGCAAGAAAACTTGTTTTGTTAGGCACAAAATTATTTTGATTTGAAATGTTTGGTGTGCCTACTTGGTTGGTATCTTCTACCCTGAACATAATTAACTTCCAATGAACAGTGAGATGGCATTGTGTAATCAATGTAATCAAATCTGATATGAGATGGAGGCCCTTGTGAAGCTTCTGGTCTGGGTTACTTTAATAGTTTCATTGGCTACTTTCAAGATATTTCATTAAACACAAGTTTTTTTAATTTACTGAGGCAACAGGCATCGGTAAGTGCTTCATTGAAGAAAGACACAAGTATTAGAAAAGGAGAAAACAATAAAAATATTTTACTATTTTGCATTCATATAAATTAGATTCTCAAAAATTAGAATTCACGGTAGAACTATAACAATACAATAAAATGTTAATTTACCAAACCCAGTCTCCAAGACTAGTGACAAGATTTTGAAATTAAGAGTATTTTGCATCCGTAGCAAAGTCAATCAACAGGTTGGCAACTTATGCACAACTTTCACTTTGGAATGTAAAGTGGGTGCATATTATTTTAAGGTGCTAGGATTTGTTCAATGTCGCACTGACTTATTAAAGATTACCAGATAAGTCAATTTCCTTGTCCATGTGTTAAGTTGGCGGCTTCAGTAAATCTGTGTTGAATAATCTGAATTTTATGGAGGTAATATCATACTTAGTGGCTTTTGTTATGAATTGATATAGCATACTGCTTATATTTGTAAAAAAAATTGCTTGTCCATAGATGTTATGAATTATCTGAATTTTATGGAGATAATATCATATTTAGTGTCTATTATTTTCAATTGATTTAGAATACTGCTGATATTTCTAAAATTTGATTGTCCATAGCTGTTATGCATAATCTGAATTTTGTAGCTGTAATATCGTATTTAGTGTCTATTGTTATGATTTGATTTAGAATACTCTGCTTATATTTGTTTAAAATTATAGTGTATTTTTCCCCTGTTCCCTTTTACACTGTATAATATTAATTATATGGTCTTTTGTCTCTCTTCTGACAGTTTGATAATTTATCATTGGTATGGGGAAAACCACGGCAACCACCTCTAGGTTCTGAAGAGGTATGGACTGTATATTTATATAATAGATATTATTTCATATACAGGCTGCTAAAATCATCATATTATGTAAAGAACTTCTCTGGCAAATACTCTTTTGCATGATGGTAATTGTAAATGTGCAATTTTGCTTATTATTTCTGAGGCCTCCTGTTAAGAATGTTTAACTGTAGCAGAAATAGGAGAGACACCGAGGATAAGGCTCTGAATAATTGTAACAGAAATAACTATTAGCTAACAACAGTTAGTTGGTTATTAGTTGGAGGCATGGTTTATCAGTATTGTAGAAAACACGATACAATTTCTCCAGCTTGGCTATGCAAATTGCACTTGAAGGAGTGAATTATTTCCCACAAATAAATCCTGTGATTCTTCCACTAAGGTATTGCTTGAAAGATAGTCAAGTCATGCACAATGTGATTCTTAAAAAAACTAAATGGAGGAATCATGTCATTTCTTGGTGGTCTTCTGCCCAACCACTAAGAAGTGACCCAAAAAGCATATTCTGATCACCACCATGGAATCTGAAGGTGAATCTCAGTACGGAAAACTGTCAAGTGATTGATGGAGGAAACTGGACATACCTGTTTGTTGGGATAGCAAGCTAGAACAATATGTCAGATTGAGAGGAGTGGTAGAAGGGGAGATGATGCAGACTGTTATGGTAGCTTTGGGGGTAGAAGCTTTAGGATGATGATACCAATGGTAGGAATCTTGTAAACCAAACTCATCTTGGCAAGGGTTCAAGAATGTGTTATTCAAAGATTCCATCCCACTATGATGAGAAGTCCTTTTGAAATGCTGTTAGCTCTGAAACAGACCAGATCTGTGAACTGGTTATCACTTAATTTGAATGATATGTACGGTAAAGGAGGGCATTGAAGAGTAGTACCTGATGGACACGCTCTCAAATAATGTGAAGGAAAAGACGCGTGCGGAGTTGAAGCATTATGAGCCAAGAAAGCTGTCAGAGAGGATGAGCAAAGCTCAATATAACTTTGCAGTGGCGAGTACAGGAGGGCATCTTGGAGGAAGGGGGGTAGTTCTTATCTGAGCATTACAAATAATAGATCCATTGGAGACTGGAATTTTAGCCTCGCAAAGGGATCTGTATTAAAGGTTACTGCCTGTCAATAGACTGTTAGAAGCAGAAATACAACAAAAGGTTAGAAAAGGGGAGTGTTTCAGGGTTGATGAGAAGTTTGGAAATACCCTTGTCTGGAAAATAAGCAGTACAATGTTATGGTGGTAAGGGAGGATGATGAGGAGGAAGAGAAGACTGAGAGAATGGTACCCACCGTGGAGGTGTTAATTATGCAGAAGGATCTACCAGATTGTGGGACTAGCTGGGGAGTCAGCATCAGATGTTGAATTCCACCTTGAGGACAAGGTGGCTTTTTAAGGGAGATTGTTTGGGATCTGAGGCCTCCTATTAGGAATGTCTACAGTGGAAAAATAGGGGAGGGACATGGGATAAAACCCTGAACAATTCTTAGTACCTAACTACAAATAGTTGGTTATTAATTGGATGGGTATTATAAAAAAGGGGTTGAGTAGGAAGGGGTATGACCGTATGATAGTTGAGAATGCATATCTTGTAAAAACCGATAATTCGGTTTATGTGCAAGCAATAAAGAATCTGTCTTCATTTTCTGATCCAGTTGTTATTAGCAATCTAGAGGGATTTTTTTTTCTTGGCTGGACCAAAAGTAGATTGTCAGTATGATGGTTTTAGTTTAATTGTTGCAACCTTCAGTGAGCTTTCTTCTTTTGACTACCTCCAACACATATGCTGGGATATGATGTTCTTTGATGTTTATTTTATCTTCAATTCGATGTGTGTAAAATAAATATTGATATAAACAAATTTTAATATTTTTCATTATCTTAACATATTTTGGGTAAATGAAAATTAGGGTAGACCAGAAAATTGCAAATCACCTTTTTGGAGTTTGAGTTTGAATAAAACATCACGTTCTATAAGATTTGACATCACCTACTAGTTGGGCCAGTTCATTAGGTACCCAACCTTCTGTTTTTGAAAGCAGTTGCTTCTCACACGATTTATGGGATGTAAGAACTAATATATTTAACATTTTCATTCTGACCTAAACTTAAAGGAAATTTGTGTTACAAAATGAGTTTTATAAATGAAAATTGAAAATGGCTGAAACATCAAGGGGGTTAGCTTATCTTAAAAACATAATTTTTACTGTGTTAGAAGGGAAAATAAAGGAACTTAAAGGATTTAAACTGCATCATGAGAGAGATTCTAATCCTTGGAAATAGGGAGTTTGGATGGAATGAAAACAACTTCCACACATTTTAATTCATGTGCATGGATGGTATGCATTCTTGTACTAGTGTTTTTTTACCTGCGGAAGCCAAATTTGTTACCATCAATTTTTTCAGTCTCCCAATAAGTTTCATGTTTATATTTTGATCTGGTTTATATTTTTGTTTTCATTAATTTTGGAAGTTGATGTCATCATGGATAAGACTTTTATTTGGATGGATGATTTGGAAGGGGAAAGAGTTGGAGGGTAAAATTTTCATTTTTGAATTGAGAGTGTTCCTTTCATTAATTCATTACTTGAAATGAAATATTTTTAGTTTCTTCTCTTTCCCTTCAAAACCTCCATCTCAAACATACCCTCAAATTATTTGTAACCATACTGTGCCAATAAAGGAGCATTCTGGAGATGGGGTTACAGTTTATATGTTAGTTTTGGTGGTGCCCTTGATTCAATCATAAATGAAATATTTTCATAGTGCAATTGTTGAAGTGATACATATTTCTTATAGGCATCCTGATTGGAAGTGTTGAGGGATAATATTCATGTTATTATGTAAAAGATTTATCCTGAAAGTTTTCAGGTGCATGCTAATTATTATTGGGATTAAACATCTGCAGTGGATTATCTTCTTGGATTCTGAAGGGCGAGTCACAGATTCAGAAGCTTTGAGAAAGAGAGTATTTTATGGTGGACTTGACCATGAATTACGAAATGAGGTTGGTTTACCACGTATGTAATGATTTTTAGGCTAAGCGTTTTGATTATAAATTAATACATGTTCTTCATCTGCTAAAGCTTATATATAAATGATAGGTTTGGGGTTTGCTTTTGGGATATTATCCATATGATTCAACATATGCTGAGAGAGAATTCCTGAAGTCAATTAAAAAGTCAGAATATGAGAACATAAAGAACCAGTGGCAGGTTTTCATTTACTCCTACATTCTTTTTAGTTGACGTATTTCTCTTTCTGCCTTCATATTTATCACTTTGAAATTATTCATCATAAGTTGGATGAAACTGATTTGGATCCCAAATTCAAAAATAATCTGCAGTACCTTTACCATATAGTTTGTTTGCCAAACATGTAAATTAAACATTCATGAGCTGTTGAGTATATTGATGACTCGTGATATAATTTAAAATATGGGTGTAAATGAATTAGGTTTTGATCAAACATAGCAAAACCAGTTGTAACCAAGTTGAGCTTGCATCAGGTTAATTCTTTTTTTCTGGTGGAACCATGTTTGACTAAATGTTCCTCGGTTACTACTACCCACGTTGAACTTTCTGCATGCAACCATAATGAAAATATGGAGCTGATAAATGATTAAATACATACCCTAACCCTGTGCAGTTACTCAAATATGATGATCTCTCTTGTGACATTGTTTTTCTTCTAATTATGAATTCTAATAATGTATTTGCCATCTCTTGTTGTAACATTGCTTTTCTGCTCTAATTCTATATGCTCTCAGCTAATAAGTTATTTGTAATGTTTTTTTACTCTGTAGAGTATATCCTCAGCACAGGCTAAAAGATTCACAAAATTCAGGGAAAGGAAAGGGCTTATTGAGAAAGATGTGGTAAGCTAGTGAAACAGATTCTAAATATGACGACTATAAATGAACAGATAAATGATGCTTATGCAGTTTAAATTATCTTGTAATTTTGAAGGTGAGAACTGATAGGTCGCTCCCTTTCTATGAAGGGGATGATAATCCGAACGTAAATATTCTGCGAGATATACTATTGACTTATTCATTTTACAACTTCGATCTTGGTTATTGCCAGGTAACTATGCCGTGGCTCTTGGATTTAATTTTAATTGCTGTTAATTTGATATATATCTTGATCAGCAAAATTTTGATCTTATTCTTTTTGGAAGTTGAGTCCTCATTTTTTGTTAATATTTATGTTGTCACTACAGCAGGGAGGGGTATCTTGATGGCTATTGTCTTCTTGAACCAAGTGTATTTTGAAACCATGAATCATTATGCATCTTCATATGCTGTCTACCCCCTTCCTCCTCTTGTTAGATTAAACAAATAATATTGTATGTATTCACTATGGCTATTATCTTCTTGAACCAATTATATTTTGAAACCATGAATCATTAGGCCTCTTTATTGTTTTCATATTCTGTCTTACCCTTTCCTCCCCTTGTTTGATTAAACAAAGAATATGTTATGTATTCACTACAGCAAGGAGGTGCATCGCAATAGCTACTATCTTCTTGAATCAATTATATTTTGAAACCACAAACCATCATGCATCTTTGTTAACATATTCTGTCTCCCCCCTTTTCATCCAATTCAAAAATTGGTTACAGTTGATGATTACTATCTCATATGGGTAGGGAATCTTATTTACATGCTGTTTTAACAGGGAATGAGTGATCTTCTATCTCCAATATTGTTTGTGATGGATGATGAATCGGAGGCATTTTGGTGTTTTGTTGCTCTAATGGAACGTCTTGGACCCAATTTTAATCGGGATCAAAACGGCATGCACTCTCAACTTTTTGCATTATCTAAGGTTTTTTTCTCCCTTTTACAAACCACTCAAGTACCGCATCATTACTTTTTATTTATTAGGCTGTTGTGTTTGTATTGGTTAACATTATACTATGCTTATCTTTGGTGGCCTTATATTCTTTTAACACTCTTGTCCAACTTAGTGGGGGAAAGGGTTGGCTGTTGTTGTGTATGAATTGAAGTCTATTATGAATTCATCTTATGAGGAGCATGTTCAGTGGTGTGCTTAAATAATTTTGATGTAGACTTGAGATATTACAGATTGGGGGTGTTGTTACGATTTTCATATTCTTTTGGTTGTTCAAAGGTTGTGGTGCTGGTTCTGACGTGCCATATAGCTAGGGTATGATGACATGATTCCTAACTTTTATGATTACAATGAAATATAACAAGGCCAAAAAAGGCCTTTTCCCACTAGATGAGACCAGCTACATGAATCAAACTACAACAATGCTTATGTTTTGATATGTTGTAATTGTTTAGATAGTTTGCCCCAAGCCTAAATACCAGAGATAAGCTTTGCCGGATCTTAACAGTGTATGTACATGAACATTTAGATTTTATGCATAAAGTCTTACCCAAACTTTTAATTCTGTAAATACATAGAGATTGATAACCAAGAACAGACCTACGTTGTAGTATGCAACCCCTGATTATTTTAATACAGTATGTGTGTGAAAATATATATATTTGTTATATGACTTATTTTTTATGTATTGATATTTCTAGATTTAGTTACACATTTTATTATTCAATTATTGTCTCAAATATTGTTGTTGAAGATATGATTTGATTAGGTTGAATCTAAATAGGGATACAAGATATATATACCAAATATATAAGGATTTTATTTTTTTGTTACCTTTATTATACCTTACATGATTATAAATGGGCCAATGTGTTTTTGCCCATAATACACACAATACCTATAATTTTATATGGTATCAAATTAGGGTTTGATCTCCTGTATTCCCTTTTTTTTTGCGTAGTTAATGTTCTTTGTGGTAAACAGTGATGTGAACGTTCTTGCTGCCAATCGTCAGTTGACATTGCACCAGCACACCCCTCCAACCACTGTTTCTTTCCTCATGTGGGTGGAACCATCAGTAGCTCCTTACACTGCCCACCTGATGCCACTTTCCAAATGTGTGTAGTTCAAACTCCTGTCCTTAATCCCGCAAAACCACTTTTCTGATTTTGATGACCACACCCTCTAGTGCCCCTTTACTCTGACAAACTCCTCTACTCCTGTTTGGGCTCAATTGGTTGCCTTTGCTTGTTGTTTGGCCACCCCTGCTGTTTGACATCGTTTTTTTCATTGTTTCTTTTGCTGACAATGCTTCTCTTGCTGCTAGTGATAACTCTGCTGTGAATTTCACCACCATACCTCATCGTATGAAAATGTCATTGCATCAGCCAACTGCATCATTTGGGCTGCTGCTGTCAAGTTATGGTTCCGAGGCAAGGCCATGCTAACCACGAAGGCTACGAACATTCTTGTGAAAGACTAGGTCCATTGGTGACAAATTGATGCTTTGTTGTTCAACATGCCTTGGTTCTCTATTGTGTCAAACATTCAAACTTCATACCATTCATTTGACTAATGTTATTATGATATGATGTTTGGAGGAAAACCAATAAAGTATACTCCAATAGTGTTCATCGACACTATAGTGTGATCACCATGTCCTTCTCTCTTGGACTATGAATACTTGACTCTGGTGTATTCCATTACTTTAGTGCCTCTAATCACATGATTGGTAGCCAGATGACCACAAATTTATTGCATTGGTTGACTATGTAATCTTACTTCAAATTGTCTTGTTTTTTCCTGGTTCCCTTTTCGATTTTATTTCCATTTACAAACTCTCTCGCTCCCTTGATAATCTTGTTCTTGTTTGAGAGTGGTCTGTTGGAAGGACAACTAGGGCAAAACATGAGTCTAAGGGATTGTACCATCTTTCACCATCGGTTGCTTTTGTCTCCTTTACCTTTGCCAATGCCCTGACATCCCAATTTAGAGAAGATGCATTATTTAGTTCCCAGTCTCTCTTCACTTTAAGTCGTTAGAGTGTGATTATGTCAGTTAGGAAAATATGTTTATCATTCATGTAGTCTTCAAGTCAATAAATCTGTTGCATCACCTTTTTTAGTTCACTTCAATATTTGGGTGTCTAGTCAAGTCTATTTAACCTCAGGATATTACTATTATGTCACATTAATTCATGACTTTTTACATTGATTATGGGTTTTTTAATGAAAAATATTTCTGATAACTTCTTTTATACCTTTTCAGTATGAAATTTTACGTACTAACATCACACACATGTCTTCCCAATTTCGCTCATACCTTTCTTTTTCATTACAATGTTCCTCTTGTTTTTAAGGTGATGTGCTTCTTACTACATCTTGATCAATTGCATGCACTTAACTATCCTCAGTAATCAAATGTCGTACTCTATTGTGTACCCATAACAGGACCTTTACCTTATTCCTCTCCTATCTTAGATTGTACCTGTTTTGTTCATGATCTTACTCCAAGTAAGGATAAATACTCTGCCAAGACTCTCAAGTGTGTTTTCTCGGTTACTGTGACGAACCAAGGAAAACGCACTCAAAGATAAACCAAGAACACAAAATCTACTAAATAATTTCTGTATTATGGTTTCTGCACTTTACACTTAGAACATTCACAACTTTATACTTAGAACATTCACAACTTTATACTTAGAACATTCACAAAGGAAGACTGTTATTCCTTTTACACAAGACTTTCCCTGTCTACCAAACTGAATTCAAACACACACAACTCCCTTCACTAAACCGGTTGGTCTTTATTTAAAGACCACTAACCGCCCTAACCGCTACCTTACCCTTTATTCCTTACATTTTTCCTATAATATACCTTCCAAGTCCTATCCTGATTTTGTGTCCTAACATTTACTCATCTCCAAAACAAAATTATTGCATTTCTCTCAACTCCCACCAAAATATTGTTTATGATGATGTCACCCTCTTTGAGTGTACTCCATTTTTCTCGGATACTATTGTCAATGATGCTTCTTTTGTTGCTCAACCTATTATTATGTCTCCACCTCTACTAATTGTATATGAGCAAAGCGACATCCCCCAATGCTTGAATTGACTCTCCAACCTCATCTCGTTTTCACGCTTCTGGATAATCTATCAAATGTATTCTAATATAAGCAATTATGTGTTTGACTCCAAATGACTATCCATCTGTGTTTTCTTTCTTTTCAAGTCTTTCCATTGGTTAATATTTTCGAGTGAAGGTCAAATTCTATGCCTTAGAGAGATTGTTCTAATACTAGACTGAGTTATCTAGGCATATCATATTTGGATCTAATTATAAGGTCTGGACTTGAGTCCCACATTGGAACGAATCCAACATTTGAAATGTGAGATTCTAGTTTGGGGTTTATAAAGCCTTAACTACAAGTATTGAGTTTTTTGGTATGGTTTCCCCAAAGTTCTTACTATCATGTCTCTCAATTGCGAATGAGTGCCGTTAGTGCATAGTTAGCCTGCTTGGGTGTGTCAGGCCCATGGGCCCCAAAGCATGGTTGGAAATTAGGAATCTAATTGCAAGGGGTATGCAACACTGGAAATATGAGATTTGGTGTGGGGTTTACAAGGCCTGGGCTTTTCATCTACAATAACTAGCTTTTGTTGGGTGCTTCTTCAAGGTTTTTATTGGTGATTATGTTGGCCATTGTAAACCCAAAATACTTCTTTGCATCATGTCATGATTCATGAAACTAGATAGCAGTATAGGAGTTTTATGCAATCGTATTTTGCCTTGAGATTTCTATAGCCAAAGTTTGATAGTATGGTTTATCTAGCAGTCACCATCCCACCTTTATATGCTGCATCTTTGAGTAACTTGATCTCTACACGTCTATATAGGAAATTTGGTACTGAGGTCTATTGCTGTTGGTTTAGCATTACGAACTAATACATTTATTTGTTGTTGCAGTTGGTGGAGCTGCTTGATAGCCCATTGCATAACTATTTTAAGCAGCGTGACTGCTTGAATTATTTCTTTTGCTTCCGCTGGATTTTGATTCAATTTAAAAGGTTAGATTACTTAAATTGTTATGTTTGTCACAATTCAATAACTTTTGGTACATATTATATATGATGTTAATGCTTCTGAGTTTGTGTTTTAAGTGTAGTTATTTCTACGTACCTTCTGAAAATAGTTTGGATATATCAGCAAAACCGAAGGCAGTTGACTATAACTAATAGTTTTCTGTATAGAATCCAAAAGATCGAATATACATTTGAAATTTACTCTTTCGGTTGCAGCTAGTAATTAATCTCACTTTTGAAATTATCGTGTTTTACTTCTAAGATGTGTCAGAAGGATACTATATTCTTGAGAGCATTCCAGACAGAGAGAAGAAGCACCCACCCACTTTCTGATTAGAGTGACCAATAGTTTTATTGCTTATCAATGATGAACAAAATTTCTTAGGTTCACTAAGTCTAGTCTCTTTTTATCTTGATAGTAGTTTCCTCAACAGTTACTTTTGGGGGGAAATTATATAAATTTGGTTCAAAGATTACGTTAGGTGATTTTACTCTGTTTTTTACTCGTGGAAAGTACATACAAATACACTTGATGTAAGTTTCATCCGTGTTAGGTTTGTTAATTTGCAAGTCTGGCAGGTATAGCGTTGCGTTGATTCACCTAAAGCATTTTATGTACAATGCGTAGACAACTAAACGATATTGATTGACATTTCAGGGAGTTTGAGTACGAGAAAACAATGCGCTTGTGGGAAGTTTTATGGACACATTATCCGTCTGAGCATCTGCACCTGTATTTGTGTGTGGCAATCTTGAAACGATATCGTGGTAAAATTGTGGGAGAGGGAATGGACTTTGACACTCTGTTGAAGTTTATTAATGAGCTAAGTGGTCACATCGACCTTGATGCAACCCTCAGAGATGCTGAGGCTCTATGTATATGTGCTGGTGAGAATGGTGCTGCTCGTATACCCCCCGGAACCCCCCCATCGTTGCCTATTGATGATGGTTCTGTTTACGCCCAACAAGATGAAATATTGTAAACTAGTTCACTTTCATAAAATTTTTGTATGTTACCGGAATATATCAACCTCATTGTGTATTTCCTGATTCGTTTCAAATATATGTTAGCATATTAAATACATTTCTTTAGCCATTGATTCAAAGCGCATCATTTGTCAATTGCCCAATTTATTTATCGCTGTCCAAAAGTGGAATACATTTCTCTTTTGTTCTCCACATCTCAAATACAAGTAAAATCATTCACATTGAAGAAGTGAACATCATTTATATCAGATTAGTGTGTGAATATATTTAATATTCGAGACGAAGAAGTAACTATAAATAACCAATGGGCAAGCAAGCAGACCCATCCGTCATCGAAGCTGGGTCAGTATTTATTGTTGGGGGTTAGTGCAATAAACCTGGATTATTGAATTCTATAGCGAAGTATAAAGGCAATTGCTTCCTGCACCCGATCAATTGTGACTGGCACCCGACACACTTTTAAAAATCCTAAAATACCCTTGTCTTCTTCATTTATGGATAAAAATATCCGGAACTGCTCGTTGCTTACGGATAAAAATATCCAGAAGCCACAGTTGTGCCTACGGATAAAAATATCCAGAAGCCACAGTTGTGCCTACGGATAAAAATATCCAGAAGCCACAGTTGTGCCTACGGATAAAAATATCTGGAAGCCAGCCACAGTTTTGCCTACGGATAAAAATATCCGGACCCAACTATATTCCGGATAAAAATATCCATAAGTCAAAACAAACTTACGGATAAAAATATTCGGACCCCAAACTCCCTTACGGATAAAAATATCTGCACCTCTCAAAAGTCACTTGCGGATAAAAATATCCACAACTCTCACTCACTTATGGAAAAAAATATCCGGAAGCATGACGTACCTTCG
>Ga0123341_1001738_pt1 | contig 16952 bp, 14 predicted proteins | sample Turbeapinknodule_FD_89959 | JGI IMG/M metagenome (GOLD analysis project Ga0123341, IMG submission 89959) | Root nodule microbial communities of legume samples collected from Mexico - Turtle bean Mexico pink nodule | ecosystem: Host-associated > Plants > Roots > Nodule | place: Mexico: Nepantla...
ATCCACATTTGGCATACATGTCTATGAGACCACTTCCCAAAAATGCATCCAGGCTATGTTCCATTCGAAGAATTCGAGCATGCAAATGGGCACCCCATTGTAGATCAGAAATGCTGGCACATGCGCTGAGTACACTACCATAAGTCATGAAATTGGGTCTTAAACCCAGATTGCACATCTCCACAAACATACTAAGACAGCGTACTGCAAAGCCGTGTTGAGAGAACACTGATATCAGTGTGTTCCATGAAACGTTGTCACGTTGAGGCATTCGGGTGAAAGCTCGGAGAGCTTCAAAGGGACCATATAACTGAGAATATCCATAAATCATACTGTTCCAACAAAACAAACTCGGGCTTTCAATGTCAAGGAAAACAGCCTCAGCCAAACGGATTGCTCCACACTTAATATACATATCAACAAGGGAGTTCTGAATGCAAGTTTGGGCTCCCAAATGTAACTTGATGAGATGGGCGTGCAACTGAAGAGCCAACTGAGTCGAGGCAAGGCAAGCACAAGCCTTCATTGTACAAGTATAGGAAAAGGGGTCAAAGTTTTGAATTTCATGATCAGAGTCTCGAAGCATTGACTTAAAAGTTTTGATGCTATGAGCAGAGAAGCCGTTTTGACAATAACCAGATATCATTGTGGTCCAAGAAACAGAGTCTCTCATTCTTACAGGCATTTCATCGAACAAGTTCTCTGCTTCCTGCATCCGACCAGAATGGACGAGTGCATGGAGCATGGTGTTCCAGGTAAAGGTGTTGGCGTGAGTGGTTTGGCGAAAAACACGAAAAGCATCATCTAGCATGGCGCAGTTGGAGTACATGTGCAGTAGATTGTTGAGTAAGAAAAGGGAAGCGTCCAAGCCAGAGAGTATGAGTTGGGCATGAAGTTTGCGAGCAATGAGTGGGGATTTGAGTGAAGTCCCACACTGCTTGAAAGCATCGTAAAACTTCTGAGATAGTTGCATGTAAGACATTTGTTTTACTTGCTCCACACTTGGAGCAATACAGTTATGATAATTCACCATCACTTTCATATTTTGTCTTTCTTCTAATCAAATTCAAATCTCAAATCATTTCCTTCATCAACTAACAGTTTTGAAGACATTTTTTTCATAAGTTGAAATTTATTGAAAATCTTAAAACTTATTGATCTAGTAAAATAAGTGTAAGCAAAAGTATTTTCTTATCATTCATCATTATGTCATCATTTAAATAATATCAGCCAAACCAAATCAAAATATTCAAATGATTCTGTTCATACAGAAAAATATAAACTGGATTAATTCAATTTAGTATTGGAGTTTGATTTTAATTATTGAACTTATCTAATTTAATCTATTGTTTATACTTTATACTTCAAATGGTAGGTTTTTCTATCAAAATTAATTATTCATGATGCTGAGATGTAGAAAGAAAGAGTTAAGTTGCTTTAAAGTATATTTTGAGAAAATATAGTACAATATGTTAGGAATTCTTAGACTAGGAAAAAATGAATTTTGAGATGTATATTTTTAGTTTAAGTTAATATAAAACATACTAAAGAATTTGTTATAGGAAGGGGAGATAGGGATTCTTTATCTCTGTTTTTATTTCTCATGAAGAGGTTAATCACGATGATGAATGAAGTTATGAAGAGAAATATATTCATCTCATAAATATTGGAAACAATATGTTGATAATTTAAATAAAAAATTGGGAAAAGACTATGGTTTTTAAAGTCATTTTGTAGCTATTTCATGTTGCATTGAAGTTAAAAGGGAATTTCTATATAAAAAAAAGATTAACTTATCAAGATTAGAATAATGAATCTGTTAATTAAGTTAATCTTAATTGGATGTATTAAACAAAACTCAATCACCTCAACCCATTAACAAATTAAGTACAACTAGCTTACATTCATATTATTACTTCATCTAGACTCCTTCTTCCTCCAGCTTCATATCTTCTTTCACCTTCATAAATTTTTGTATTTTAAAAATGTTCTTTTGTAATATTTCAGATTATGTAATTCAAAAGTCTTTTTCTAAATTTATAATTAGATTATGTAATCCAAAAGTCTTTTTTCCAAATATGCGATTAGTTTTCGGATTACATAATCCATAAATCTTTTCTAATATGAGATTAACTTTCAGATTATGTAATCTAGAAATCCTTTTTCAAATTTATGATTAGTTTCTGAATTATATATTTCGAAAATCTTTTCTAAATTTGAGAGTAGCTTTCGGATTATATAATCCATAATATATATAATTTTTTTAAATTGCTTCCGGATTATAGAGTGACGCAAGGATAAAAATGTATTTTTATGTTTAGGACGGGATGTCACAAAAAAATATGGAGGTGCATGAAGAAGCAATCCTTCATCTACTTTACAGACAATTGTAGACAAAAATTATTATGTTTCACTTAAATATGTTTTTCGTATTATTGATTAAATATTCCACCATAACCTTCCAATTCAAAATAAAGGTTCCAAGAATTCATCTAAAAAGTCTCTTTTAAGGCAATTTGACTGAACCATGTTGTATAGTAGTCGTTGTTTTTAGTTTATTTATTAATCAACAAAAGAGACTTTTTAGAAGCAAACAAACATGTTAACAATGCACAGAAATCTTTTCTATAAATGCATTCATGAAAGTGGCAAGTTACTCTGAGCTAAGTTTGTTACCATCTCATTTGATTCCTCCTTAATGTCACATGTCAGAACTACTCGGAGTCAGTACAAGTATTATTTTTCCTCTTTATTGTTACATCGATGGAGAAAAGGTAGAAAGTGTGAACTAAGATGGGGTAGGTGCTGCACCATTTGCTCATAACTCATCCCATCATCATTGAATGCTCATAACTCATCTTTGGATGCTCCATCTCTTCCATGGTCATTGAATGATGCATATGCCTTGATTATTGACTCGTAGATTTCAATCCCTTTCAAGTATACATCTTTGTGCAGAAACTGCATAAAGGAGGGGGAAAAAAATACTGGGGTCAAATTTGAATTTCAAACTAAACACAGTTATCAAAATCAGAGATGCTGGCAGAAGCACATTAGTGCAATTCAAACCCAAAAAGAAGAAAAAATGTCCATTTCTATGTCAGTGATCTGTGAGACAACCTTCCCAAACAATAGTGGTTTTGTTATGAGTGCCCCATGTGGTACTTAAGATTTGAGGCTCTCACTCTAGAGTAATATTTTCGGTTAGATTCTAATTTTATGTCTAAGTACTGATAATTGATGTCTTCAATGTTTTCATTTGGGTGTTAGGCCTATACGTTTGTGAAAATTACACTAAGAAATAATTTTTTCTAATGAAAGCACACTCCCAAAAGTGCACTCAATCAAATTTAATGTGATTCAATCTACATCCACAAACATTCAAGAAAAATATTTTACTATTCAACATGCAATTGTTTTCAAGAGAAAATTGCAGACCCTGCCACACAATTTGACAAGAATAAAATTTGCATGAGAGGGTTTGCAATTTTACATCAGAATCAGAACACACAACTACCAAAGTCCACTATACACCAAAAAACTTATTAAGTTGTAACGTAAATACTCAAATCAACTCCCTATTTTTATAATAATTTATTTTCCCTGCTTCATATTACTCAATGTGCAATTTTGGTGAATACCCACTTGAGAACAGCATATGCTGGATTAAAACCAAATACATGAGATGTGAGTGAAGTTGTCAAAGAGAGAAGTGAAAGCTGTTGTGGATGTCAGCATTTAAAGGGAGTGACAATGTTAGAAGTTTCACATAAAGTAGAATGAATAGTACTAGATATTAAGGCTCTCTCACCTAATGGACTAGTCTTTTGGATTAGGCTATCTTCCTGTCCTTAAATTCAAACAGTTTTCCGTAATACCTTATCCCTCTATGATTCCCTCTATTCCAAAATAATAGTACTTTTAGATTTTAAGTTATTTACTCACAACAATATTTCTACATATAATTAAGAGTAAGTAAAAAAGAATCACTTACATTAAAAAAAACAATAGTTGAAAAGTTAAAGGGTAGTTTTGACTAAATTAGTATTAATTGAATTGAACCTGAAAAGACTATTGTTTTAGTAGAATCAAGCAGATATATATTCATTGACTCTTACACGTTTATTGTTACACTTTCTTTACCACAAACTATGCTCTTATCTGGCAGACAAGGGTTTGTAAGAGGCTAAAGTCAACCCAGGATGCAGGACTCTATAGCAAGCTTCAGTTCTAAATAACAAATCAGATATATGATTTTAAAGACAATCATAACTCTTATGCAAATAAGCTTACTGACAAAACAAGCAATTATGCATACAATAAATTAAAGGAATCACCTCATTATGGTCATGGAGTAGAACAGGAGTGTTTGCCATAGGTGAGAATCCAATTGCTGGTAATCCAAGTTCACGGAAGTAGCGTGAATCTGTAGCTGCAGGAAAGACCTCCGGCTTACCAAGTTTCCCACCAGCCAGTTCGACAGCATTTTCTAAAAGGTTCCACCAGGGATTGGAACTATCCGTTTCTGTGAGGAGTAGTTTCCCAGACTTATTGCGAGTGGATGCCTTCTGTTTGAACTGCCCAAGCTAATTAAAATTAGATGAAGAATCCATTAAGAGGGTCATCTAATCTGAAAATGAAGAAAGCCTAATAATCATGTGGTATGCAAACGAGAATTTGAACCAAAGTGATCACCCATATCATCACATAAGACGACAACATGGCACTTTCCAACCAATATACATCCATTTCATAACCATCACCATAGCGACCTTAGTATTAGTAAAGGCAGGTCAATCTGGGATGTTAAAATTGAACAGCCATTTTAAATAATTTATAAATTCAATTCCAAAAGCCTAACCGAGATCAATCCCCATCCTCCAAACAAACAAATACCTTAATGTCTTAACCCTTTGTTTGAGTACTATAACAATCTAAAGAAAAATTTATTAATTTCAACTCGTTTCATTTTATTTGTTTCTAGCACAAGCTTTACATTCCATATACACATGCAAGTATGATTCACGATAAGCACTGTCAACAAACAATTGTGCTATTACAGTCATCTCAAACATCATCCGTACTCACACCCACAACCTATACATCTCAACAAATAAAACTAGGAATTGTCATATCGAATGTGTGACTAAATATATGTAGATGGTCCGTAGTAATCCAATCGTGGATGACATGATAGGTCCAACAAACTTTGTTAAGATACATTCTGATTCTATGTTATAAAGTAAATTTAAAGCTTAACTTAACCTAAAAAACCCGTTTGTGAGTAGGAGTTTGCACTTATTTATATACTATAATTTGATAGTATCTTTATCTTTAGTCAATGTGCAATATCCAGCAAAATTAAACAAAAATTGCAGAAGGTGAAGGTCATTATCTAATATGTTCTAGTGTACAAGTTCTATCTAAATTAAACAACACAAGGTTTCTCTGAGTGCAAAATTTCAGTAGTGAAAAAGCCAAGCAGTGAATCAACTATAAGCAGGGTGCATTAAAACATATACTAGATGGAAGAAATATATAGAGCAGAGAGTGGATAATTAGCTAATTACAGCGAATGACATATTGCGGGATGAAGGTGCCCATTCTTCAGCAATGCGTCTCTCCAAGGATTCTGGATCAGCTGTAGGTGGCACCCGAATGTCAAATCCAGCTTCTGCTTCAGACGGCTGCAAATTCATGACAAAACCCTGGCAAAGCAAAAGGCGAATAGAATAGAATCATCAGAGACTCCCAGTCACTCAACCATGATGATGATGGTTGGTGAGGCATGTGAAATGTGTCAATTAAATTGTAACCATGTTGAGGAAGCACAGTCAAATGTAGTGTCGAATTAGACAAAACAAGAGAAAACAAAATGCCGAGGAGTAGCAGCAGTAACATTGTGTATTACAGTAAGGTTTGTTTCATTTGTTAAAATTCCCATGGGTGTGGTGGAATTCTTTTGGGAATGAGACCTACCAACACAAAAAGGGAAATGGAAGCTGCATGATTGATCAATGGAAAATACATGAATTTGACTTCACCTTGATGACCCACATGATTAGTTTGAAAAAGAGAGATGAGTGATCAATGGAAAGCACATGAATTTGACTTCACCTTGATGACCCACATGATTAGTTTGAAAAAGATAGATGATTGATCAATGGAAAGCACATGAATTTGACTTCACCGTGATGACCCACATGATTAGTTTGAAAAAGAGAGATGATTGATCAATGGAAAGCACATGAATTTGACTTCACCTTGATGACCCACATGATTAGTTTGAAAAAGAGAGAGATATTGGCAACATTTTTGTTGTCTTGAAGTGTATTTATTGTATGAGAAGAAGAGAAGGTGGTGGTTGACTTACAGTGGGAGATGGAGTTCCAGCCTTGAGAAACACCATGTTAACAGAAACAACATCGCCTTCAGCTTTCAACCCGGCCTTGATGAGGTCGAGCTGGGAGGCGCGGAACCTTCTGATAGATTCAATGCTCTTGAGGAGATTCTCCATGGCGGAGTTATCATAAAGCTTGGATCCATGGCCAGGAGCCCCAACGGCCTTGATGACCATCCACCAGGGGCTTCTCTCGGCGTAGAAGGCCCTGTAGTGTGCATCGGGGGAAGCGAGCCCTTCGTCAAGCACCACGCCGACATTCATCCGTCGGAAGATCTCGGATTGGGCGAACTTCTCGGCGCCGTCATGGCCGCCGATTTCCTCGTCGGGGGAGAAGGCGAGGTAGACAGAGCGGAGGGGGCGGAAGTTTCGGGCCTTGAGGCGGCGGAGGGCTTCGAGGTACTGCATGCCGACGCACTTCATGTCCTGAGAGCCGCGGGCGAAGATGCGGCCGTGGGAGTCGAGGTGGGCGCTGAAGGGGTGGTGGTCCCACTTGGCGTGCTCGGAGGGAACGACGTCGGTGTGGGAGTAGAGGAGGATGGAGGGAAGGTGGGGGTTTGTGCCCTCCCATTTGAGAAGAACCAGAGGCTTCCCTTCCACAAACTCTATGCTTTGGGATTCCAGGGAAAGCTCTTTCCCTTCCGATATCAGAAACTCTGCTGCTTCCTTGTAACCAGGGTTTGGTTGTGCAGTGTTGATTTTCAGGTATTGCTGGAATCTTGATATGATGCTGCTTTCTTCTGATTCTGACTCTGATAATGCTTCCATCCCTTTTGCTGCTATCAAAACTGTGAGGAAGATGAACATGATGTTTCTGCAACTCCACAACTCCATCGCTGCTGCTCACTGTTTCTCTCTCACTCTCTCACTCTCTCCACACTTTTATATATTCACAACCATACGTTTATATAGAATTTTTTTATAGAAATTTTGGCATCATTTTACAACTTCAAATCTTAGCTATGGCCAACGATCATCTGCCATCAACATGTAACAAGATAACGTTTATATATAATTTATTTTCATATAAAATTTTCATGTTTATGTAGCTTATAACTTGACACATCTCAACTATGTATGACCCTCAAACAAAAGCAATCATCGGTCATTAAAATGTAACAAGATAAAGTTTATATATAATTTATTAACACAAACAATTTTGATTTATGTGAGAGACCCTCCCTTACCTTGTCATCTAACCATGCATGTGTCTTACTGTTATTTCAATCCCTTTCAACTTTTCTTCTCTATGCAAAATCTGCATATGGTAGAAGCATTGGTCGAGTCAACTGGGATGATGGATGGACAAACACTTGTGCAGTTTCATGTAGAAAAATATCAAAAGAACAAAAACTTTAACCAAAACATCCTTTTCAATGGAACGCATCTAAACTATCAGTTTTACAGATCTTTTCCTTATTACAAACATCACCTTTATCCAACTTATAAGATTTCATATTTCATTTGCACTCCAACACTCTAACTTTTTTCCTTTTAGTTTGATTAATTAGTTAATCTCAACACGTTTCATCTATTTTTGTCATTTGCTCTATTTCCATATCCACGTGACGGCAGAGATTGGAAAGATATTAACAGTCAAGCAATTATAGTCATTGGACACATCCACACCCTTACACACCACATTGGTGCTCAAACCAATGACCAAAATAAAATTGAGCCAACTGACACAACAGTACTTACAGTGAATATATCTGCTGCAGACCAATCTCATTATCTTGTATCTTTTAATGAAGATACCAGTTACTGTGGCTACAAATTTTCACGAAAGTGAAAAACAAAAGATTGAATCAATATCCTCTATCATCTTTCTACATTTACTTTTTGAACAGTAGCAGGACAGAGGTATATACATTATTAGTCCAATAATTAATAACCACCACTGAAATCATTACCCGGTTTTTAATTAGTCAAAAATGAACTTCAAAACCACTAGAGCCACCCAAACATATCCAGTTGGTGAATGGGATAATAAGGTGCATTAAACACCGAATGTCAAGTAATTTGAATGAGATAAAGAACCAGTTCAGCCGTAACTGAAATCTTGTCTGACTAGCCTTCATCTCAGACAAGAAATCACAATTTTAGAGCAACATCTGGCTTCCTACATCTTAACCAATGTCTTTTTCCAACATGAATCTAGTGGAAATATAGGGAAATAATAATGAACCTCGAGTAAACTGGATATCTGACTTCTGAGTAATTATACCATCAGTCTGTGTTTCAATGGTGACAATAGTCATGAAACAGTTGCAGTAGTAAAGATAAAGAATCTGCGTATCTTGTGATACTGAAAGAATGGATGATAATGACATTACCAATAATCACCACAGGAACATGAGCCATCTTTAAAATGGTGGAATCTATTAATATCTCTAACAATAATTTCCCTTGAAACAATTTTACATACAAATTTGAAAAAGATGTGGCAGTCAACACAAATTCGTAGATTCTTTTTCACCCTTATAGGGGCACCAGGTGGCGTGGCAATCAATCCAAAGGCCACAGCAAGTTTCTCACTGTGGTGATATAAGAGCTTCTCCTTTTCACTTCTGTTCACATTATGTATATCAATCTCTACAACGGGACTGTATCCAGCCTTACTTAGAAGGTTACCCAACTGATCCAATTTAGCATATATTTCATCACTTCTAGAATGACTTCTGTCTCCAACTATGAAAGTGTATACCTTGTCTTTGATCTCAATCCAACTCATTCCAGGCTCCTTCTTCACCTTGCTGTCTTTCATTAGCTTTCGAACCTTAGCAACATTTTCCCACATCCCTGCAGAGGCATAGATGTTTGCAAGGAGAACATGGGTACCGGATTTGTCTGGCTCAAGATCAAAAAGCATCTCTGCAGCTTTCTGACCGAGTTCTATATTTTTATGGATTCTCGCAGCTCCTAGAAGTGCCCCCCAAACTGAGCCATCTGCCTCAAATGGAATGGAATTTACAAGCTCCATTGCTTCATTTAATTTCCCAGATCGTCCAAGGATATCAATCATGCAAGCATAATGCTCTTGTGTGGGTTTAATCCCAAACATTTCCTCCATTTTTTCAAAATATTGCCTTCCCTCATTTACCAAACCAGCATGATTGCATGCACAAAGAACACTAACTAGAGTAATATGGTTAGGCGGCACACCATCTCTAAGCATTTGATTGAACAACTGAAGAGCCTCTTTCCCATGGCCATGCTGAGCATATCCTCCTATCATTGCAGACCATGAGACTATTCCTCTGTTAGGTATCTCAAAAAAGGCACGATCAGCATCCTCTATGCTTCCACATTTTGCATACATATTAACCAGAGAGTTGCTGGCAAAAATATCACCCATAAATCCAAACTTGATGGCATGGACATGTAATTGCTTCCCTTTCTCATATGCAGACAATTTTGCACATGCATTTAAGAGAGAACTGCAGATAAATGGATCTGGCTTGATATCTGCATCTTGCATTTGTAAATATAGCTTTAAAGCCTCCTCCCCATCCCCATATTGAGAATATGCTGTTATCATGGATGTGTAAGCCACCAAATCTTCCCAAGTGCGCTCTTGAAATATTTTTGAAGCTTCATCCATATGGTTACATTTCCCATATGTGTCAAGAAGACTGTTTATAACATAGAAATCTGAATAAATTCCAGATTTGATGGAAATTGTATGAATCTGCTTACACACCTTAATTGCCTGCAAGCTGGCCACAGATTTGAGAACTGTTGAAATAGTAGTATGGTTGAAATCTATATCTTCATTGTACATTTTAGAAAAAAGTGAGACTGCTTCTGAGTCATCGCCACACTGTGAGTAACCAGAGATCAAAGCATTCCATGCAATAACGTCCTTCTTTGGCATTGAATCATAAGCTCTTCTCGCATCATCCATCATTTCACACTTGGAATACATATCTATAAGTCCAACAGAAGCAAACAAATCTGAATCAGCATCCATCTTTATCAAACTAGAGTGTAACTGTCTACCCAACTCCTTGCACCCTATTGCAGCACAGGCCTTTAAAGCACTTGACAGTGTAAACATATTGGGAGAAGTTCCTGAGCTATTCATCTCATCCAAGAGCACTAAAGCCAAATCATTACGATCGTGAAGAACACAACCTGCAATAACTGCATTCCAAGAAACAACATCAGGGTGTGCAATTTCCTGAAAAACAGCAACCGCCTCTACAATCTCCCCCGCTTTAGAATACGTGTCAACTAACGCATTTGCAGAAAATTGATCCAAATCAAGCCCCATCTTCAGCATAAGTCCATGAAGCGTCTTTCCTAGACCACCATCCTGCAACCCGGCACAGACATTCAATATGATGGAAATGCTGAACTCATTAGGCCTTATTCCACTCCTCACCATTTCCTTAAATAGATCCACAGCCTCACCTCTCAGCTCACTTTGCACATAAGAAGAGAACAAGGCATTCCACGAAACAACATTTTGCTCCACAATTCCACCAAATAACCTCTTAGAATCATCTAGTAACCCACATTTGGCATACATAACAACCAAAGTGTTACCAACAAACCCATCAGACTCGAACCCCGTGACCACAGCCATCCCATGAACCTTCCTCCCCATGTTCAAATCTCTCTTCATCGAACATGCCTTAAGCACACTTGGGAAGGTATACTCATTGCACTTAACACCCAACAAAAACATCTCATTAAACACCAACAGTGCCTCCTCCACAAACCCATTTTGCACATACCCAGATAACAACGAAGACCAAGAAACCACATCTGGTTCAGAACTTTCATCAACCAGCTTGCGGGCATACCCAAAACGACAACACTTAGAATAGAGTGTTACCAAGTGGTTCCTGAGACTTGGATGGCGGGAAAATCCAAACTTGATCAAGTGGGCATGGAGTTCCATACCTGAAGTTAGGGACTTTGCAGCAACACACTGTGATAAGAGGTTGGAATAGGATACGGGTGGTTTTGTGAGGCTTTGTGAAGACGTGGTTTGTATAGTGGGGGGTTTGAATGCCATGTAGAGACGTTGAAGAGTACTGTGTGGAAGGAAATTGATGTACCAAGACCTTGAAGATGTTTTGTTCATTGACAACATGATATTGTTATTGCAAATTGCACTAGTTCTCTCAGCGTATGAAGAGAAATTTTGAGATTTTGCAGGAATCGTTATATGTTGCTGCTTTCTTCAGCTTCTGCTTCTGATTCTGATTCTGACACTGATGCTTCGATTGATATTGCTGCTATCATAAGTACGAGGAAAATGATCATGATGTTTCTGCGACTGAACACCATTGCTGCTTCTGCTTTCTGTTTGTCTCGAAACACCTACTTGGGTTTGTTTATTTCTTATTGATGAAACGTTCATCAGAGATCAATTCGAAGTCCGGCATCAGAGATTAAAACTGACCGAAACAATTATATTCAAGTAGAGTATTAAAGAGATTAATAAAAAATTAAGCATTAAGTAGTAGATTCTTAACCATATATTAAAGGGAGTTTCTTCCTGCATTTCTACATTCTTAAAATATCAAAATTACCCTTTTATAGTTTTATGTGATTCCAGAATAAGAGTTTTGTGAATAAAATGTGTTTATGGAATAGGTTCCATAAGTAAAGACGGTTTGAAATTTGGAAGACAACAAACCATTCCATAATACATTTTTTTATTTTTTTATTTGTAAATTTGAAATTAATAAAATGTGTTCCAAAAAATAAGTTTTGGACATATTTCGGAAAGAACAATCTCAAAGTCATTTTTAAAAGGGGTAAAACAGTCTTCTTCAAAAATGATGGGGTGCAGGAAAAAATTTGTTGGGTGCAGGAAGAAACAGTCAAGATTAAATCCTTAATCAGGTCCCGTAACAAATGGTCCACGATAATTATATAAATAAACACAGATTCCAATAATCATGTACGTCATCATCTAGTACTAATTATACTAAATGTTAAGTGTCGAAGTCTTACTTTAGCATCTGAGTACCTTTTGCAGATACATCCAAGTATGAGATTTACATAAAGAGGAGTGAGAGGAGCAGAAAGAGTGTGTTCGATGAAATGGTTGAGTACCTTTTGCAGATACATCTGAGTTTTTGTTGCTTTTACAGGGAAAGGGTTGAGAAAAAACTATTTAAGTTCCCTTGGTGCTGTATTCACATTTTGATGAGTGATTTTAATTTATGCAGGTTGAATCTGCTGTCGCTTTAAAACTTTTGTCTGGAGGATGCAGTCTTGATATGTCGAAGGTAATATGTTCATCAAATTTTGTTTGAATCATTGGTATAAGTTTGAAAGGACATTATTTGTCTGCCTCTATATGTTAGCAGCATCCACATTTTTCTTAAAAATAATTTCACTATTTTTACTGGGTCAATGTTCAACATGGGGGGCATCATTTATGATTTTTTAATTATCTTTTATGCTTAACTCATTTTTTTATGGACGTGTTTTCTTATAAATAAAAAGAATATCCTCCTAGTCTTAATCTGATGTGTTATGTTATCTGCTTGGGTACATCTAGAAACTCGCCCATTGCCTTGCACTGCTTCCAAAATCGAAAGGAGACAATGAAAGCTGGTATGTGATGATGCAGAAAATTTTGGTGTTAATAAATGATCAATTAAATCAAGGACATTATTTGTCTGCCTCTATATGTTAGCAGCATCCACATTTTTCTTAAAAGTAATTTCACTATTTTTGCTGGGTCAATGTTCAACATGGGGGGCATCATTTGTGATTTTTTAATTCTCTTTTATTTTTTATAGTTTCCTAGTCTTTTATGCTTAACTCAATTTTGTATGGATGTGTTTTCTGATAAATAAAAAGAATATCCTCCTAGTCTTAATCTGACGTGTTACTTTTTCTGCTTGGGTACATCTAGAAACTCGCCCATAGCCTTGCACTGCTTCCAAAATCGAAAGGGGACAATGAAAGCTGGTATGTGATGATGCAGAAAATTTTGGTGTTAATAAATGATCAATTAAATCTAGCCTTTCATGGGCTAGAAGAAGGTAAATGTTGATAATATCTGTGTAGTAAATGCCTCTGTTAAAGCAGTTTGTGATAATCTTTTTCCATGTGTTGCAGAAACCATGCGTGACAGTGTTACTAGGCTGCTGGTTTTACCAGGAAAACATCCTCCGCCACCGTTAGGAGGCTACATATTGGCAAAAGAAGTTAGAAACAAGGCATCACAAATGACTGAGCAATCATTGATGTCTAATGTATCTACCCTTATGTTGGGCTGTTGTCTAATGCTTACAAATTCATATCCTGCTAAGGTACTTTTTAGTTTGTACAATGTGTTCCTACAATTGATGGTCAGTTCTGTGTATTCTTATTTTGGAAGAACAATGACAAAATGCAATCACATTATTAGGTAGATGTTCCTGTTCGTCTGTTATTGGCCCTGGTTGATAGGGTTCTGATGGTAAATGGCTCTTTGCCACAAATGTCATTGCCATTCGTGACTGCCAAGCAGCAAGAGAACATTTGTTCAGAACTCCCAGTTTTGCACTCGAGTAGCCTGGAATTGCTCACAGCTATCATAAAGTGTATGGGCAGGTATGTGTATGACTACACGATAGCCTCTCTCTCCCTTAAAAAAGAAAGAAAACAGAGGCAAAACAGAAAAAAAATATGGTTGGGATAAATTAAATGTAACATTCTTCAAACCTTGACATTTTAGAATAATGTTGTCATTACTTTTAATGCCATTGTTAATGATCTCTGTTATAATGTGTCTTATCATCAAAGGGTTTACTCGTCACTGTTTTGGTGTTCTGGTATTCTTTCTATGCATGGCTTTCAAGTTCTTTCCTCTGATATATCTTTCATGTATTTATTTGTTGTCAGTGGAAGAACTCTACTTATTGCCAATATTTGTATTGCAGTCAACTATTACCATATGCTGCCAGTATTGTACGTATCATTACAAAGTACTTCAAGACATGTGAATTGCCAGAGTTAAGGATTAAGTTCTATTCAGTCGCGAGGGATTTGCTCATAACCATGGGTGCTGGTATGTAAAATTTCCCATTTTAATTGCTTTTCTGCCTACACTGGTATTATCTTGTAGCAATGAAGTTTGTGGATTGGAATGTCTTTATATTATTTTTTTCATGCTCCTTGTTACATTTTTTTTTTTACATTTTGGGAAGATATATTATAAATTCCTAGAGGAAGGGCCCTGGCTCAATGGTAAGTTTTGTTGCCTTCTAACTTAGAGGTCACTCAATTAAATCTTTGATGCTTGTGGCGTTAAATCTGTATGCATCTACTCTCTCCATACAAGCGAGAACCTTGTGTATGGTTGTCTTACTTTCTCTTATATTATATCCCCAAATTTCTCATCCATCAACAGTTATATGCAACCACTTTGAACATCAATAACAGCATGACTCCGGGGAAAAACATGATCTTTGGTTGTTTGTCATTAAAATTGCTTTTGCTTCTAAAATCAAACCCTAAAAATTGTAGCTTTTGAGTGGGGCTTAAGATTTTATACTAAGGTAGTGCTTGATCCAACTTTTTGGGCTTTTCTCTTCTTAAAAGAACAATCTCCTCTGATTATATTTTGAAGAGGATGTATTTTTTGGGTTTTTCCAAAAGCTACTTGTATGTTTTTAAGCTTTTTGGAAATTTTGTTTGGCCTAACTTCTTTTAAGGAAAGAATCCCAAAAGTGTTGAGCCAGACACTGCCAACGTTTTATTACTCGCTTGCTTTTGAGATAAAAGTTTCCTAAATTAAATAACTTCAAACCTGGTTTTAATAAACGTCAATTTGCAAATCCAGATCATCACAAATCAGGTTTAGAAACATTTACCGAGACACAATTTCCTCTGTACTATTTCCCATTAAGGAAACTAAAATACAGGCAGAGAAGGGGAGATGAAGAGAGAATAGGAAAGGAGGAAAGAAAAATGCTTGAGCTTAAGTGTATTTAGTCTTAGTTCCATCGTCTCTGTTGTTGCCATCTTGCATCTGATTTTATGCTACACTGTTTATGTATTTTTTCCGTATATTATTTTCAACAACTTCACATGTAGGCAACTTCACATGTAGGCTGCATGGGCAGTTCTTTCCCTTTTCAGCTTATCTTTGTTGACACATGAATTCATCGGTTTCCCTTATCTTGGTGTATGATTAAGATGCATTTAATTTGACCATGCATACTGGCCTTTACTAATTAGTCATCTTGAGCAGGAATGGCTTTATACCTTGCACAGGAAGTTGTCAACAATGCTTTTACTGATTTAAGTATTATCGAGCAGATGGATGGTGGCATATTAAATGGTTCAAATTCAAATGCCTCTGCTGGAGCACAGCTACCGCCCAGTCATAGAAAAAGGAAGCACAGCAGTGCAACGGGATCCCTTCAGGAGCATGATGAAGGAGGTGATTTGGGTGTGGAAGTTCCCAAGAATCGTCCATTGACTCCAATTTCTCTGAGAATAGCTGCACTTGAGACATTAGAGGCTCTTCTTACTGTGGTATGCATGTCTGAGTAACTTTATTATAAAATAACTAAAGGTGTTTGTTTCTTCATCAACCTTTCCTTACCTTCAATGTCTATTCTTGTTCATAATTTGTGTTGTAATTGTAGGGTTAGATGGAAAAGGATAAAAACCATATTTCAAGTAATGTGACTGTATAACTTCTTGTTATTTGCACAGATATTTTAGGTAATATACCTAGTATGAGCCCATCACAGTTACTCCAAATATAATAAGAATCCCAACACATTGGTATCCTAATCTTCTCACAGAACTCAATGTTTATAATTGCAAGTGCTTGCCTATGTTTCTTATGCAAAGTGTCGTTATTCACAACCTCTTTAATAAATTTCTAATGATATATCAACTCATCATATTCTCTCTGGGAGGACAGATTGGGACACTGCTATGTTGGTGGGCCATGGTTTGGAATGTTGTTTCTATAAGATGATACACTTTTATCTGTCCAAACAGTCTGCTATTTTTATTTTTTTTTATTTTTTTATAAAAAATAAAAAGGAATTTATTAGAGGGAAAATAGGGGAACTACAAGTTAGATGAGGACAGGATATCCTTCAAACAAGAAACTTCCTAGAACTTAGGCCTTGGGTCTAATTCAACTCTCAACTCAACCCCCTGTAAAAACTAACTTTTTACTACTTTTATTTATAAATTTCTTCCTATAATACATTTCCAAACTGCCTCATTACTTCCCTGCCTAACAACTACACATTGGAAGAGAGCATGAAAAACAGTTAAATGTACAGTGAACCTGCCCTATAAACTGCATGTCCGAGATAGTGACCCCTTTAAACAGCTATAAGCAAAACAACAAAGAGAAGCTAAAAGCTATCCCTCAGCAAGTAATTTAAGGTATTCAATATTGTTAGACTCAAACTGATGCAATTCACAATTGTTATGTAATTTCTGTTAGATATTATTAGATATAATTAAATATTATTTGATATTATGAGATATTATAGATATTGTTAGATATCTCATATTTATGTAATGGGCTTAGCCCATATGTTTCTTTTTCCTATATAAACAT
>Ga0123341_1001740_pt1 | contig 16946 bp, 14 predicted proteins | sample Turbeapinknodule_FD_89959 | JGI IMG/M metagenome (GOLD analysis project Ga0123341, IMG submission 89959) | Root nodule microbial communities of legume samples collected from Mexico - Turtle bean Mexico pink nodule | ecosystem: Host-associated > Plants > Roots > Nodule | place: Mexico: Nepantla...
AATTTTACCATTGTATCGGACACATAGTTAAACAAATTTTCCTTGACAATGTGTCTATTATTCAAGTAATTTATTAATAGGTTATGATGCCTTTAGATATTGTTTTGAAAACTTTTTGAAGAGAAAGTTTCTATTGAAAATAATTTGAGACAGTAAATTAATAAAACTGTATTTTTCAATGTACGAGGGTGTAGGAAGAAACGCATGGAGGTGCATGAATAATTTGCCTTATTCGACTTCTTTCTGCCTGACTAAGCCTACAAATAAACGGGATAGAATGGCCAATTTAATTGGGCTTTTTTTTCAAAAACCTCTCAGGCCCAATTAAGTTTTGTTTCACACCAGAAAAATTAGTAACTGATGAAATTTATTATATAGTAACGAGATTTATCTTAATTCAAAGTTAGTTCCACAAACTATAGAATGGTTTGTTTTTTCTTCAACTTAGTTCAACAGTGAACCTGTCTCTTTTAAGTAAATAAATATCGAGTTTTGAATTTAAAAGAATAAATCATTATCTGTTATTCACATGAATATATATAAATATGATTGAAAATTCCATGTATCATATCAAATGATAAGTTAGAAGTTTAAAATACAAAGTTTATGTTAGAAAATAAATGAATATGAAATTGTACATGTTTTGCTTCAATGCATGAAATTGTACATGTTTTGTACATGAAATGAATAATGAGATGATATTGAACTATTTTTTTCTCTTGATATCGGTAGAGGTTTAGCTATTCTCCAACCAACCTTTTTTCTTGAGTTTGTGAATAAAGGGAATTTAAAATAGTTATAAATAAATGTTTGTAAAAAAAGTAGTATTTTGATTGTAAATTTTAGAAATCAGAAATTTACTTTCATTTTCTTTCTTTGTAAAAGTAGGTGCAATTACTTTTTTTTTCTAGTTATGCTTAATAAGTTCAAATAAGTCAGGGAGTGAGAATAGTAAGAAATAAAAAAGTAAGGTCAAAACAAAAACAAGACACATTAGCACAATAAAACATGATCAACATGATGAGAAGCATATCCTCAATTTCAAACAAATGATATGTTTTTTAATTATTATTTTTTAATTTTTGAATGCCTCTCCATTAACATTGTAAATTTTGTCCAAATATAACAAAATCATAAAGTTAAATTTATATTCATTTTAATTGAATTTAGGTAGGTACTTGACCATTAAGTTAGATTTACATTTCATTTTACATTCATTTGAATTTAATTTAGGCAACACCTTTGGCTAGCCACTCACTTTCTTTGTAAATAACTTTTAATATAATTGATTTTGACAAGAGATTTTATAAACAATCTTCTAGATTTCTTAAAGAGAGAGAGAGTCGTCACTCACTCTCTTTGTAAATAACTTTTGATATAATTGATTTTGCCAGAGATTTTATAAACAATCTTCTAAATTTCTTTAAGAGAGAGAGTCATTTTCTTGAATCTTAAGATTAAGTGACGACTTCATTCAACATTTATATTGAAGTTTCTTCAAATGACAAGACATAGTACATTGAATCATAAGTTTTTCATATCCATTATTTACTTCTTTTCTTCCTTTCACTTGTGAATTGTATATGTTCTTTTACTTCTATGATTTGTTCATATTGTGTTGCATGTGTTATTTTGTTTCTATGTTTAATTTCTCTTCTTAGAAATGAACTTTCAAACTTCTATAATATATATTTGTATTAAACTCGTGTCTAGTGACAAATTTCTAATAATTTTTATCCTATTTTGTTCTTTGGGTTCTTGTTCTTGTTCCATTTTGTTCTTTGGGAAAAAAGAGAGGAGTTGCCACCATGGTTTATAAGGAAAACTATGAAAAAATATTTTTAAAATAGCCTTGAAAACCAAACTTGGGTTCAAGAGTTGACCATGTGTAGGAAAGGTATAAGCACTATACAATGTTCGTCATAAGGCAATTAATTACCTTTAATTAAGTGTGCAAAATTAATGTAATTTTTTTTTAAAAAAATTCTCATAAAATCAAACAAAGCTTCATGGGAAACAATTTTTAGTTACTTGTTTTTTTATGAAGCAAGAAAATATTGAGAATATTATTTATTTGGGTATAATAAGAAAAGATTTTGTTATTTAAACATTTTAAAGTTGTAATTATTTTGATGATTATTTCTATTGTAAAAATTATAATTATCAAGCAACCCCAGACTCAACATGATAATTAATAATTTTTATAATTATATGTGGATGAAATTTTAATTATCAAACAAGTAGAAGACTCAACATGATAATCAATAGGCTTAATTAAGTTTCAAGTTCCTGATAAATTTGAATATTTTCAATTGAGTCCATATTAATTTTACTTGGTCTATTGAGTATTCAAAAATTATATATTTTTCAATTGAGTCCATACATTTTTGTTAACTGAGTGACGTGATTGCTATTTTACATCATCACCTTACTTAATTGTCTCCACATGTTATTTTGTGTTAATATTAAATGAAGTAGTTTTGTGGTTAACATAATAGGTAACTTTTATTGTTGGATGAGCATAAACGAAAAAGAAAAGGAAAGCAAAATGAAAACCTAAATACATTTTTGGGAGACTGTGAAACAAACATGGGGTTGAATAGCAGAATAATACCTAAATACATGTTCTCTACACTTGACCACTTCCAACTATACTTATAACAACTTCATCATTATCACTATCACCTTTTTCGAAATGTCCTTACAACAATGCGCTCAATTTCTCCACCAACTAAAGAGAAACTTAAAGTATACTCATCAGAGGGTGATATAGAAGTTGAGAAATCACACCACCACCACAAATTCCAAGCAAATAATTGGATTCTCCTTTGATTTCAAAACCCTGCAAAGCGCTGGTTTCAAAAGTTCTTTTCATAAACTCATTATATAGATGATGTTACATACAAACTTGTTTTTCCCTCCCATTCTCAAATCGATCTAGTCTTCCATATTTTCCTTCTTAAAATTTATTACGACCCTAGTCCACCTCCTCTTATCACTAGCGTATTCGAGATGTTATTGAAATGACACTCAATAAATTAAAAGAAGAAGTAAAATATAATTGAAGAGAATAATTTATGTTTTATTGATTTGTTCATGTAATAAAAGTAGAAATCAAGAAGCATAAACCCTAAAGCACAAAGCATAACTTACATATTATATATTTCTCATAATTCTAGGCATGAATAATATCGATAAACTATGATTTGGAAAATTCAAAAAATTTAATATAAAAATAAATTGAATAAAAAATATATGTATATTACAGTTATTCTAGGCACAACTTTGACAAATCTCCTCTTTTTCCCAAAATAGTTGTAGATAGCTAATTTATTTCTTATTGATTTTTTCATGTAATAAAACTGGAAAGTAAAAAACATAAACCCTAAACCCTAAAGCTTAAACTACATATCATATATTTATCATAATTCTAGGCATGAATATTGGTAAATTATGATTTGATCTTCAACAACTAAAAAAATCCAAGAAATTTAATATAAAAACAAATTGAATAAAAAATATCTATGTTACAGTTATATTAGACACAGTTTTTAAAAATCTCCTCTTTTCCCCAAAATAGTTGTAGATAGCTAATTTATTTCTTAAAGCTTTGACTTTTTGGGAGGACTTTTGTTAAAATATTTTCACTTTGATGAGAAAATGAAAGAGGGAGAGCGTCCTAATATAAAATTTGGGAAAGAATATTGGCACCATACTCAAGAAAGATGAGGGTAATTGTCACAAGTTACTTTGATAAGATCAAATTTGAGTTCTTATAACTCAGAACTCCATACAAAAAAAACTAATTTTTCTTTCAAAATTCATATATTTTCTTGATTGCATTTGAAGTACATAATTCTATAGGTCAAATTATGTAAAACCCTCTAAATTTCACATTTATCATTACTCAGTAACATTTAATGTCAACTACTAATTAACTCCCACTAGTATTGTTTTTAATTCTCAATGTATGCATCATTATTTTCCACCATGAAAACATGAACGATCCACATTCTTGTGTTTTTTATTATTTTCCCATGTGACCATTCAATCACTTAATTAAAAACATAATAAAACTTAGGCTTAATTACCTTTTTAGTTCCTATATTAAGGACCAAAATACAATTCAATCATGAGATTATTAAAATGTTTAATATAGTCCTAAATTTTTTTAAAATAATTTAATGTGATTCATGTTAGATTGTCCTCGTCAGAATAGATATAGTAGATTTGTGTTAATGATCATGTCATTATGCATTGAATTATATATGTTGTTACCACATTGAATTGTTTTAAAAAAATTGGGACCACATTGAACTTTTTAAAATATGGGGATGAAATAGAGTTTTGGACCTTAATATAAGGACTAAAAGGATAATGTAGTCTAAAAATTACAAAAAAAACCAACATTATATTAACCCCTGAAGATCATATCATTTCATCCTTATTTAAGGACATTCATCTAAAATGTCATGAGTACACTTCTTCGAAGAGAAACATAATATCAAGATTAAAAATCATCCTGTTATTAGCTTTTATGATATTGAGACCGCTCATGAAAAAATCTTACTTAGATTGTTGAATCCATTCCTCATATACCTCCTAGAGCCAACTAAGCCTCACATGTACACTTTGACAATGTCTCATCTTTTTCATGAAATCATCCAAGTTCATCCCCAACAACTAAACTAACATTGTTGAAGTTGTTGTAAAATTTAATGTCACGTACTTATAGAACTATCCCACAAGTGGTGGATCTTGTGGATCTTTAGGAAATATTTTGGGGTGCCTAAATTTTTAATGTAGGTGTACAAAAGTTTTAGGGGTGCCACACATATATAAACTATACTTATTTTTAAAAAATATTTTATTTATATATGTAAAAAAGTTTGGGGGAACCTCTCACACACCACTAAGCTTCGCCACTACGGATATGGAGAAGCATCTACACATCATCCAGGGTGGTCATCATGTTACTAAACAAAAGGTAGAAAGTGTTACAAATGTTGAAATAAACCCCTTAGTTGTCGTCTCATTATTGATGTTACATAATGGCAAAAATCCATAGTTAAGCACCACAACATCAATTTGTTGATGAGGCATCCCAAACGTACTTAACTTTTGACCATATGAGACGAACTTCAATTTCCCTCGATCCTAATAAAAAAAGGGTGTTTGTAAGTATAAATAATACCACATGACCAAATATTACAATTAAGTAGTTTTTGTTTCTTGCCTCACCCTACCATAAACTTAAAGCGACATGATTAGAAAAACTCACTAGTAAAGAAGTATTATAAGGTTTTTCAGAAATTCCTTCACGCTCGTCATGTCCTGCTGGAGGTGCATCCATGATATCAACACCATTATCATGAAAACCTAGTTCACACTTTCTTTTATGGATTCACAACATAGGTCTCTCTATCTACCATCATCTTGAGATACAACACCTCTTGTCCTAGTCATAAATTTTCATTTTCAAATAATTTTTATATTAATCAAAGTTACTTTTTAAATAAAAAAAGCATTCTGAGTATTTTGGATTGTATAATCTGAAATGTATTTTGAATAAATAAATATATTTCAAATTGTACAATTAAAAAATTTCTTGAGTATCCAGTTTGAAACAACCATTCATAACAAAGGTGTCTATGATAATTTCTGATAACAACAAATAGTTTTAACAAAGGCCCTCAACCAAAAATTTAAGGAGGAACGACAAAGTAGGAGGTGCACAACGTTGGTATAAAAAGGAAGAAGATGAAGAAGAAAATGAGAGAAATATGTTTATATTATATATTTTGTTAAGGAAAAAAAAATGGTCATTTTACTATCTCATGGAGTGCACGTTGAAAATATAAGTGTGCTGAAAGAAAATGCCCATAAGTAAACTTTGATTGGGGATTGTTACACAACTTTTACAATTTCAAGCCTACTAAAAGTATCACTAAGTCCATATGGTTAAAGGGCTAATCTAACCTTTTAATATGAACTAAGCTTAACTCACACATTTTTTCTATTAAAATGTACTTGGTGTTTGACCTTAATTTATAAGACTAATGTTTGAAAATAAAAGACAAAAAATGGAAGTTTTTCAATTTTATTAGGAAATTTTTGTCTTTTTGTTTTCCTTTCTGTATCTTTTTCATGCATTAGTTTGAGAATTTTTGTTTTGTATTTGAACATTGGGGTTTGGGAGTTTTTCTTTTCTTCTATATAAGAACCCTAAGTTTGTCATTTCTTTTATCTCCCTCAACCTTTTCTTATTTATATAAAAGTGACAATCCCCTAATCTTATTATAAGATGTGCAGTCATGGATAATGTGTAACATGGTGATATTTGCGTTGAGAACTTAGTATTCTTAAATAAATTAACAATATATTTTTTAAAAAAAATTAAATGACCAAAATAAAATTGTTAAAAAGGAAAATATTAATAGTTAAATAATTTTTAGAATTTAATATTATTGCTTTATGAATTCATATTAGATTTGTAAAATTAAAATTAATTTAGATAAAATAATTTAATTTAAACTTATACTTTGCAGTGTAATTTATTTAATTTTTTTTACAAAATCTAATTTATTTTTATTAATATTATACAACTTTATTTAGATTGTGTTTTAGGAATTATTTTAGTGTATGCTTTAAAGAGTAATTTTTAAATAACTTTATTTAAAGTTTACCTAAATAATTAAGAAATATACATAAACACATGCGAATATAAAGAAAATTATGAATATTGGATTGTGGTTCCTATTACCATATCTTCTTCCATTCATACTCCTACATATATTAATATTAATTGTTAAGAAAACTATAGATAAATTGATTATGATTATGTCAATGTGTAACATATTTTATACTCTTTCATCTATTTATTAACTTTTATTGACATGCGAAAAACTATTTTGATGCCACTTGGAACCAAAAGACTAGAATACATAAATAATCAAAATATATTTTTTCTTCTTCTTTATAGATCAATTATTAATTATGTGTTTTATACTACTTAATCATTATAAAATATTTGATAGTGATTCTACTTTTTCAAAACTTACTGTTTTAAATCTTATTAAAATAAAACTTATTGTTTACGTTTTCATTGTCAGTTAAATCTCCAATTGCTATAACAACTAATACTTATTTAATGTTATCTTAAAACATATAATTAAATTAATGTTAAATAACATTTAAATTTACTTCAAAAGTAAAATAATAGTTTTTTCAATTATTTAAAAAATTTAAATATATAGAGATTTTGAAAAATTTATATTTCAAAATTTATTTTAAAACTACAAATAAAAGAAAATAACTTGGTTTGCCATTTGTAAAAATTGTCAAAACATAATTAATTCGCTTGTAAGATTCAAGAGAATTAATCTTTGACTATATGCGTAATTTAATCACTATCATTTTATTAAAATATATTTTTATTGATAATATACTGTATAAATAAATGTAATTTTGTTTACCTATGTCTATATCTTTGAATTGCGTAATATTATTTTTAAGGATAAAAAAATGAAAAAAAAAGCTTGAATGTAAGACTAAGAGATATAATATTTCTTAGAAAACTAGGACAAGTGAGATCGACCAAGGCCAGTTTTAGAAAACTTTAAATATTTCTTAAACTTAAGAATTAACATAATAACAATTACCAATCACTCATTAATTTGAGAGAAACCATGTTTGGATTTTTTAAGTCAAATTTAAATAAATAAGAAGTCATTAAAATGGTTACTTTTTCAATTGAGTAAACTTATTGGATGCTTCACACTAATAATAACATAATTTGAATTGCATATTTTATCGTTTAATTTTTCAAAATTAAGCAACTTTTGTTAATTTCAATCTACTATATATCACTAATTGTTAAAAAAAAATGTGAACATATTTATGATATGTTAGATGTGTTAAAACTTTATTATTAATTTCTTACATGAATAAATAATTGACATTGTTAGCCACCAATTTCTCACCGTTGTGGCAAACACAAGCCTGAAATCTAAGGAACCAATTCCTACCACATATCCACTTACCCTTATCACTTCTCTCTTCTCTCACATTTTCCCAATCATTCTTCAGAATATTCCCTTGCCCTCTCAAATACTCATGCACAATAATAATAATAATAATAATATATTATTATTATTATCATTATTATTAACTATAAATGACACCAAGATGAAACTTGTTAACTTCATCAAATATGCATGTGATACGTAATTTTCATATCACGTCAATCTCAAAATATCCCATTAAACCACATCAAGTAACCTTTTCATCGCTTTAGGCAAATTAAAAGACCACAACTCTTGATTTGCACGAGGAGAATGGGTCACAGAAGATTCAAAATGAAATAGGTTTAATTTAATCTTTCAGACAGGTTTTCCAAGAATATATTATCTATAACACAACTCTTTCAATCACATTTTTTATAATTGATTAAATTTTAGGAAAATTCATAAATTTTGTTACATTATTATAGCCCTACTTATTTAAGAGTTTTCTCTTATACATTTGTACTTTTTAAAACGTTTTAATGAATCATAAAATATGGTAGAAGTTGCTAACCCTCTTTGCTAACTTAATTACTGTGCTGATAATATTGAAAAAGGAGACAACTTGAAACACCCCATCACCCCCCATTAAAGCTAAAGATCAAAGCTTTTGCACTAAAAATCCAAATAAGCCAAAGAGGTTTGAGAGGGTGAGATTAGAAGGGAGTGTGGATAAAACGTGTGGTGCATCAGCCAATGAGAACTCAGAGAAATCACTCTTTCAAATCCTTCCAAATCCTTTTCCTTCTTCCACATGTCTTGCATCATTTCCACATAGGCTCAAACCCGAAATCATAATACACACAAAAAAGGAGAGGTTTTTCTTTCAGCTTCAACTAACTCCCCCTAACTTCTCTCTGGGATTTCATTTTCTACCATTCCATTTTCAATGGCCGTTTCAACCAGTTTCTCCGGTGTAAAGTTGGAGGCTTTGTTGCTCAAATGTGCTTCCTCCAATGCCACCACCACCCATTTTTCACTTCTTGGCAGAAACAGAAAGACACTTGTTCAGACTCATAGAGGGGCCATTCGGTGTGAGGTTTCTGCTTCTGATGTTTCTGTTGATCCCACCAAGAAACCTTCCACTATCTCTGCACTTGAGCAGCTTAAAACCTCTGCAGCTGATCGTAAGTAACTAACTAACTCTTCTTCTTACTTCAATTTTCACAATATTTTAAACCTTAAGTTCTGTGCATATATTCATTCTCAAAATCATGGTCATATGTTTTTTTAAAGAATGCTGTTATGAAAATGAACAAATAAGTTATACTTGTCCGTCGTATTTTTATAGAAAAACCAAGTTAAACTATCATTCAATCACAAATTACTATTGTTAAACTGTGTGATTGGATAAAAATACATAGTCTTTCTTTCCTTAGATTAAACCATGTTTCTGTTATGTGGTTAAACGGTAAGGATGCTATGTTTTTCTATTATCCCACATTATTGTTCTTTTTGCTGTTAATTTATCATTGGTTTGTCTTCCTACCTTGACATGAGGAGTTCAGTACGATGATGGGAATAACCAAAATAATGAGTTTTGTTTTCAGCAGTAATATAGCTCTTGAATGAAATAAACAACATATCTTTAATCTATAAAAGTCTGATGAAATGAATCAGAATATGACAGGTTCAATTTCTGACTAGTCGAATTAAGCAACGAACAGGAAAACGAAATTGTCCCTTAACTATTACTGGACTTCTTCGAAGAATTAATCTCAAACTTTTGTTTTCAGTAAAAAAACAGTATATCTTTTATTTGATATATGAATTAAGAACCGCAGGATTATTCCAATCCCAAATAAATAAATAAATAAATAAAGAAGATTAGATTTTTCAGCAAAAATGAAGGGCTCAATAATCCACACGGCTTTCGTGGGCCATAATCATGTGAAACTAGCAACTTTAGAATAGTTTATGCAATTAATTGAAGTGATTTATGCAATTAATTTGAACAGGGTATACAAAGGAAAAGAGCAGCATTATGGTCATTGGACTGAGTGTGCATACTACACCAGTGGAAATGCGTGAAAAACTTGCTATACCAGAAGCAGAATGGCCTAGAGCCATAGCAGAGCTTTGCAGTCTGAATCATATTGAAGAAGCAGCTGTTCTGAGCACCTGCAACCGAATGGAGATATATGTTGTTGCTCTGTCCAAGCACCGTGGAGTCAAAGAAGTCACCGAATGGATGTCCAAAGTAGGTCTTCTCTCAACTTTATTCCATGGAATTGCGTGTGTCAAACATTTTAGTTCTTAATTTAAACTTCATTTTAGTCCCTCAATTTGGAAAATGTCATTAATGTTTGTTCTTTTTTCACTTCCTTTTCCACTAACATTAAGATACATGAGTGTTTTTTTTTTTCATGTCTGTTATTAAGATCATGATTGGATGAATTTTATGATATGTACTTATAAGATAAAACAGATAAGAAAGTAAAATAAATTAAACTTGTATAAAAATTGAAGTTAACTTATTCACTAGTTAATCTGTGCATAAGTTAAATAATAGAATTTTTATAAAAGTTGAAATGCATAAGTTGTTGATTTCAATTTGAGTGAAAATTTGTTGTACTTCTTAATTATAAAAGTTTTTTTTGTGTGTGTGAAATTTGTTGAAATAGAGGCTAAAATGAAGCTTTAATAAATCTAAGGAGTAAAATGATTGGTGTGTATAATGTTAAGGGCTACATTAAGGGTTTACTCCAACTTTTTTCCCTATTGGCTTTTTCTAGTGCATTTCCTGATATTGGACATTCTTGTTCTGTCCTTGTTTGCAGACAAGTGGGATCCCAGTTGCAGATCTTTGCCAGCATCAGTTTCTGCTTTACAACAAAGATGCCACACAGCACATTTTTGAAGTATCTGCAGGTCTTGATTCGCTTGTGTTGGGAGAAGGTCAAATTCTTGCCCAGGTGAAGCAAGTTGTCAAGGTTGGACAGGGAGTGAATGGCTTTGGGAGGAACATTAGTGGGCTATTCAAGCATGCAATCACTGTAGGGAAGAGGGTTAGAACTGAGACAAACATTGCTGCTGGTGCAGTTTCTGTCAGCTCAGCAGCTGTTGAACTCGCCTTGATGAAGCTACCTGAAGCCTCTCATGCAAATGCAAGGATGTTGATCATTGGAGCAGGGAAAATGGGAAAGCTTGTGATCAAGCATTTGGTGGCAAAAGGGTGCACAAAGATGGTAGTTGTCAATAGAAGTGAGGAGAGAGTTACGGCAATCCGAGAAGAACTTAAGGATGTTGAGATAATCTACAAACCACTCTCTGAAATGATGACATGCATTGGTGAGGCAGATGTAGCTTTCACCAGCACAGCATCAGAGAATCCATTGTTCTTGAAGGATGATGTTAAGGACCTTCCTCCTGCCACTGATGAAGTTGGAGGCCGTCGTTTTTTCATTGATATCTCAGTTCCTAGGAATGTTGGCTCATGTGTCTCAGATCTTGAGTCTGTGAGAGTGTTCAACGTTGATGACCTTAAGGAGGTTGTGGCAGCTAATAAAGAGGATAGGCTAAGAAAAGCCATGGAAGCTCAAGCAATCATTAGTGAAGAATCTAAGCAATTTGAGGCTTGGAGGGACTCACTAGAAACTGTTCCTACCATTAAAAAGTTGAGGGCTTATGCTGAGAGAATAAGGATCGCTGAGCTTGAAAAATGCCTAGGTAAGATGGGTGATGATATCAACAAGAAGACACAAAGAGCAGTGGATGATCTTAGCAGAGGCATAGTGAATAAGATGCTTCATGGGCCAATGCAACACTTGAGGTGTGATGGCAGTGATAGCAGGACTCTCAATGAGACCCTTGAGAACATGCATGCTTTGAATAGAATGTTCAACCTTGAGACTGAAGTATCAGTTTTGGAGCAGAAGATTCGAGCCAAGGTGGAGCAAAAGCCATAATGTGTGGGATCTTGTACCAATTTTTCATTCACAACACTCATTTATTTACCATATTTAGGATCAAGAATCATGCAATCTGTGTTGCATGATGATGAAAATGTAAAAGTGCCTAAGAACTTAAATTGATTAGTTGTGTCTCAGTTTCTACATGACCCAACTCCTGTTGGAACGTTGAGGTCGGGTGTTCACAAGGTTTTCTTCACAGTCCTTTGCCTCTGTGCCTAAAATCAATAGAGGGTGATGTACTACACTATTATGGTGAGCTTTGTATCTATCACGAATAATTTAAGCTTAAAATTTGTCTCCTGATATTATTCTACTGAGTTTACACAGATTCTTATTGTTCTTTATGCTAGTTTTTTCGGAACTCTGCTTGATCTAATTCGTGTGTTTTCTCTAGATCAAGATCGAATAAAAATGTTTATCTCTATTGTATTAGCTAGTTCAAATTGTTCGGAATGTATAAATTTCTTAAATGTTGTTTTGTTCTACAATCCAGAAGAATTGATGAAGGCACAACATTGAAGAGGACCTCTTTTGTTGGTTCACTAGCTTATTCAATTATTTATCAAATCAAAGTTGAAAAAGGGTCATAGAAAAGCAACAAAAAATAAAAAACTTAATGTTGCTTTGGCAGCAGACTTTCTCTCAGACAAGTTAAGTTCTGGAAGTTCACATATACCACCTTTTTCTTTTATTCGGTATAATATTTTTCAAATCATCAATTTGGGGTCTCCCAAAGTTGGGATTTGGAATGTACATAAAAACCTATACACCTTGCTTCAATTCATCAAAACCGGATTTTGAAACTCCTTACACAGCACTAGCACCGCCTGTGTTTGATGGTGATAATTATCATATATGGACAGCAAGAATGGAGCACATCTAGAGGCAAATGATCTTTGGGAAGCTGTTCAGGAAGACTATGAAGTTCCTTCTTTACAATCATATCCAACTATGGCTTAGATTAAAAATCATAAGGAGAGGAAAACAAGAAAGTCAAAGGCAAGCTCTACCTTGTTTGCTGCTGTCTCACAAGACATTTTCACCAGAATCATGACAATCAAATCAACATTTGAAAAATTAAAGAATTTGAGATGAAAAAATGAAGGAGTCTGAAACAATGAAGGAGTATGCTAACAAACTTTTTGGCATTGCAAACAAGATTGTTCGGTACTGAATGTTTTGATTCAAGAATAGTTCAGACAATATTGGTGTCAATTCCTGAAAACTTTGAGGCTTCCATTACCTCATTGGAAAATACTAAGGATCTGTCAAAGATCTCCTTGGCAAAACTTGTAAGTGCTATGCAGGCACAAGAGCAAAGGAGCAAAATGAAGGATGCAGATTTTATGGAAGGAGCATTAATGAGGTTATATTTAGTGTTTCTGCCGATTTTAACCTCCGCTAAGTGCATTATTAGGAGTTTGTTTTCTCCTAAAAGATCCAACGTTGTTAATGAATTATCGACGATTTTGGGTTATCCCTGGAAGATTAATCATTTTTTGAGGATTTTGTAAATCTTCGTTACTTTCACGGGTTTTCCAAACCCCATTATTTCTAGAGGTTTGTTACTTTAAGAGGTTTTCCAAACCCCGTTCTTTCTAGGAGTTTTCCAAAACCCCAGTTACTTTAATTTTTTTTTGTTTTTTTAATAGGTTATGTTTTTTAATGCACAGAAATCTTAAAACAACTAGAAAAAGATAAAAGACAAATATTTTAAAATTTTGAAAACTCAATTGGCTCCAACTTTTGCATTTTTTGTTCTTAGAGGAAGGACCTAAACAAGTTCCCTAATGCCACATATATGTGTATATGGAATCATCATTTGAATTGGGATATATAGATGTAATAAAACACATAACAAATTATTTACTCATTAAAATATAAAAAAAAACACCTAGTCATTGCTTCATATTACCATGGAAAAGATAATATTTTAGGCCCAACTAGATTTTATTGTTATTGTCAAAACTTATTATTAAAAAAGTCCAATTTATCTTTGACTTCCACTCCACTTCTCAATCTTCTATTATGAGATAATGAACTCTTTTTAAATGTAACTTTTCTTTCTTTTTCTTTTGTTGCAGCACAGTTGCTAAGATCAGAAAACATAAACTTAAATTATTTAATTATCTTTTGACATTTGGAGCAACAAGTATTGGATTTGATTTAAATTAAAATAAGCAAATTGCATAAAGGCGAAAGATTGGTGAAAATATGAATTTAGGTCCCTTCGTGTGATAGGTGGTGAGTGATGGGAACCCACCGTATTAAATAGTGAGAAAATGGATATTTGAATCCATAACAGTGATCTATAAGCTATGATTATTCACAACCAACCAATGTTGCTTGCAAAATCAACCAACTACAATATCCATTTTTACCTATTTGTGTATATATATTTGTGTATATATAGAGGTTATAAAACACACAACAAAATCTGACAACAAATAGAATAATAATAGTCAAACAAATTATAGTATATTTGAAGTCAATTCCTACCTTAGAGATCTAGAGGGCAAGTTTTTTACCTATCATTATATGACTTCCAATCATTCTTTGCCATAGTAACAAAATTTTATGGCTTCCAATCATTCTTTGCCATAGTAACCCTAAGTATCAAAATTTTCCATGTTGATAATTATTTGATGTATATACCTACATTGTTAATATGAATATGTGACATTATTCATGAAACATCATTCGAATAAATAGCATGTAATTATTAAGGGTACTTACATATCCATAATTGAATAATTGCGATGTTCAACAATTGATTACCTTGTATGATTTCAAAGACATCTTGCATGATTATGTACAATGGTATACCACCATTATCAACCCCAAATAATGTGGCATCCCAAGGAATCACACAAGAATCATGAAACATTTGATGTGAAACCCTGACCAGCTCTTGGATTGGGTTCACATATGGTTGAACTTGTGGCTGCAACTCCAAGCGAACACCCATTTCAACTAGATTTTTACGAGCATTTATAGCATCTTTCGTCTTTCCTTTAATATTCAACAACATGCCAATTATATTATCACAAACATTTTTTTTCCATATGCATTACATATATGCAATGTCTAACATCTAACTTTGACCAATATGGAAGTTCAAAGAATATGGATTTCTTCTTCCATGTTTTTCAAAAAAAATAATTCTTCTGTGTTTTTCCAAAATTCACATTCACATTGCAGACTCGGTTGTACACTTCCTCACCATTTAAGGGTGGAAGTACAAGTTTGTCCTCTTGAGATCCATTAAAAGCTTTCTTTAACCTACGATAAGGGTGATTACGCTTCATAAACCTTTGATGCCCAATTTAAGAAGTTTTCCTCCCATGTTTCAGTTGATGGTAACTTGTGTTCTCTTCACATATCAGCCAAACACTATTTCCTTTAACACTATAACTGCTCAAATTCCAATATGCTGAAAAATCGTTAATGGTGCAAAATAACAATGCCCACAAATTGAATTTGACCTTCTCATATGCATCAAATAGTTCAACTCCTTGATTCCTTAAAAGATTCAAGTCTTCGATCAATGGACTTAAGTAAACATCGATGTCATTTCCAGGTTGTCTTGGTCCTGACATCATCATAAACAACATCATTATTTTCTCTTCATACACAACCAATACAACAAATTATAAATAATGACTAACATTGGTCACGAACTATGTTTGCTACTTAAATTACCATGAGGATTCATACCATTTGTTGCAAGATCAAGTCTAAGATTTCTTGGATCACTCTCAAACTCAGGAAACAAAGAATCAATTTTCTTCCATTGCGGTGAATCAACAGCATGTCGTAACAATCCATTAGATTTTTTTTTTTCCATTTGCATGTCACCTGAGGTTGTTTGCATCATTAACATTGGCAAACAAACTTTTAAATCGCAAAATGATTGGAAGATACCACAATGCTTTTGCAGGAAGACCCTTTTTCACATAATCTTCCTCACTCTCATCATCCTTCACTTTGTATCGTGATACCCCGCATCTTGGACACTTGTGCAATGATTCAAACTCTTTTCTATATAATATGCAATCATTAGGACATGCATGCATTTTCTCATACTCCATACCCATCAGACACAATATTTTCTTCACCTCATAATGACGGGTGGGCAATGTATTATCTTTTGGAAGCATTTCATGCAACAACTCGAGCAACTTAGTGAAACTTTTATCGGTCCACCCATTTCTTGCCTTAATATTAATTAATTTTAATATTGTTGAGAAATGTGTGAAACTTAAACAATCAGGATAAAGAGGTGTTTTGGAATCATCTTTCAATGAATCACACATATGTGCTTGTTGGAAACTATCTTCTCCAATATCACGAATCATGTCCTCCATGCGATCTTTAGAATGTATATTAGAATATTGACTGTCATATAGAGGTGATACATTTTCAAACTCCCATGCCATATCCCTTTTTTATAATTCTTCAAGAAACCATCATAAAGAACATGTTCTCATATCAACCTTATTTCTAATAATCTTCCATTCATACAATTAACAGATGGACAAAAGTATCTTCCATTTACAACTACATTCCGTTGAGAAAATTGTAGAAATTCTTCGACTTCATTTTCATACACATCACTGATACGACTCTCATTTATCCAACTCTGATCCATGACTAAGACTATGTAATAGAAAAACTAATCTATCAATATCAACTAATTTTTAGTTTATGTAAACAAAATACAAATTGCCAAGGGTCAATCACCCCAGACCCAATACCAAGACGTCCATCATAATACAATATATTTCTAATACAAATAAAACTAATCATCTATATAAATAATTGTGAACTAAATTAATAATTAAATTTAAAATTAACATGCTTGAAAATTAAAAAACTAACCAAGAGTGTGAACTAATGAGCTGCGGCGGCGGTAGTGAAAGCAAGCAACAAAAAAAAATATCTATAAAAATAATGAAAACTATATAAA
>Ga0123341_1001741_pt1 | contig 16946 bp, 7 predicted proteins | sample Turbeapinknodule_FD_89959 | JGI IMG/M metagenome (GOLD analysis project Ga0123341, IMG submission 89959) | Root nodule microbial communities of legume samples collected from Mexico - Turtle bean Mexico pink nodule | ecosystem: Host-associated > Plants > Roots > Nodule | place: Mexico: Nepantla...
GTATTAAATAACTTTTTTTTATTATACAGAGTGCTAGCAACACGTTTTCTAAAACACTCTCTACTATTGGTCAAAAAAATTTGGAAACTACAAAATCGTAAGTAGAGCTTATTAAATAAGAAATGAGACCTACAAAATTCTATAATTTCAAGTAAATTTCAACCAATAATAAATAGTGTGACTTGGTATATTGTATAGCTATTTCCATGAAAATGTGCATAGGGTTGCTGAGATATGCTAGAATAGGCTATTTATTTACATTCCTGCCTCTTTAAGATAAATTAAAGAGATAATTTTCCCCTTTTTGCTGCTTAGCTAATGGTTGGTTTTGGGGTTTCAATGTTCTAACAATATTTCTTATTTTATTTGAAAACTAACCTAAAACCTTCATGGGCCATGAATGCTTAACTTAGATATTGCTTTGGTGGGGGATTTTTGTGGCATCTACACCTGTACTGGAGGGTGCTGAATGGCTGGTAGTCATTGGACCGATCTTTCTCACATTGTTGCTTCTTTTTGTCAGTGGCATTCCACTGCTTGAGGTTTGCTTCTTACCTATTATTATTTGAAAATTCTGCTGTAATTTCATGGCTTTCCTGACGATGAATTGCATGATGGAGACAGGATTCGGCAGATAAGAAGTTTGGCAATGTAGATGGATATAGGATATACAAAAAAAGAACAAGGTTAATTTACCTCCTCCATGTTATTATTTATTTTCAGTTTTATTAAGGAGAAATATTTTTCTACCCAATGGAATGAGGCTATTGTTGTGTTGTCGTTTAGAAAAAATGACTTAGTCAAATCATTTTCAGCCCTTTAATCCCGTTGCCACCATCAGTCTATGGGAACTTACCGGCATGGTTCAAAACAGCCCTTCTCCTTGAGTTTCCATTCTACAGTCGTAATCTTCCACAAGAAGAGAACTGGTGAGATGCAATTTTAATTCCACTTGCATAATGTATTTGTGATTTTTTTATACTCTACCATTTTAGATTTCACGAGCGTTAGTATTTTATATCATATGAATTAATATTCAAAGTTTAATGATGTATATAAAGTATCATTTGTTGGAAAGAAGAGAAAGAGTAACTCGAGATTTGCACCTTGGATTTGATTCAAGTCTGCTCTATGAATTAGAACATCGTATGCCCTAGATTATATTGTAGGCATAAATTAATTCATTAAGAATAAGGTGACTATGTTGGAAAGATAAGTCATCTAAATTATGAACGGGAGTCAGAGCCACACATATATACTATCAACATATCTGCGAAATACAATATGTAATTCTTTAGGAAGGTCAGATGTTGTCTCCGAATGATCTGGAAATGCTTTAAAATTCCTTATTGCGTCGCTTAATTGTAGGTGAGATGATATTTAACTATTTACTGTCTGCTCAAGGTGCAGAGAAAGCAGTGGGAAAAGCAGTGATGATCTGAAAATTGGCTAGCACTTCGTTCTTTGAATTTGTTTGATTCCTTTTCACACGTCACGCTCAAGTTGCAGCTGCCATAGTCCATGGTTATGATGCAATTATTGCTCGTTCTCTCATATATGTATAATTCACCTTCGTGTACTGTATGTTTGTTTGCAAGTATAATGGCTTGTGCAGGTACTAATGGACCATCAACTCCGTTTCTCATATTATTTTATTTCAACTCTCATTATGGACCTGTAACTTGCCAACCTTAGCAGGTATTGAACACAAATGATTTGTTGACGCATTCGAATATTGTATTTAGCAAAATTCATTTTTTTTAATACAATGTAGTTATAAGAGAACGCTTTTGTCTGGTGAATGTTGAGAATGTAATCTGTCATTGGGCATCTAAAGGTTGAGTTTTAATTATGCATCTGTGGTGTTTGGAGAGAGCACACAACGAGATAGTGATCGAGAATAAATAGACAAAATAATTTTATTTTCTAAAAAAGTGAGAAATAAAAGTATTTAGTGTAAAAGTAAATAATATATAAATAGGTGAATGAAAAAGCAAGAAATAAGATAAAAGTAACTAAAAAATTCCAATTTCATAAAGTTAATTCACTTTAGACTAAGACCACTGATTAATTGTTTATTAAATACATGGTACATATCAACATAATATCACGTGAATATAAATTGAATTAAATCAAAGAGTATGAGATTCCAATAGACAGATGAATAAATATTTATTAATAATTGTATAATAAAAAAAATGGATTATTTTTTTTTTCTCTACAATATTCGAGATAATAATTTGGAAACTGCTTCTTTGATTTTTAATTCTATGGTGACAACAGAGGTCACATAAAAGCCCCTCCAACATCATCTGTTGCTAAACTGTACATACAAAATAGTTATTGCTACATTAATTGTCTCAACACTTATCAATTGTCATCATTAGATCTCAGCCATTGTGCGAATACAAATAGGACATTGCTCCTCTCATGGAGTCCCTTCCTTATCCAAATAGGAAGCTATGAAGTCCTGCATTTTTCTGGTCAAAAGTGTTGGGCATGCCTGCATGTCAAGTGCAGATGTTTGATATATTCTGGCGTAACAAAATATATCCAATATATTTAGAGCCTCCAATGACACATTGCAACACAATCATACTCCTCCAGTGTTATTAATGTTCTCCAACGAGATCTGGGCACCAGATCTACCCTCATTTGCGGGGCTAGAATGTGATAAAAGAATATAAAGCACCCAGAGATGAAGGCAAACAAGATATATCAAAGCCCACCATTTTGCAGTTGTGTTCCTTTTCAGAAAAAGTGCACCGGTCACAAAAATATAATCTAGTTGTTGAAGTAATGATCCAAGCTGTCTCTTGCCAGAATGAATTCTGGCCTTTAGCATAGGCTTCAACTTTGAATTGGAGAGCTCCCATAATCCTGATTCTAAGTCACTTGATGAAGAGGCAGGATTCATATTTGTTGCACCTGATGCTGACGTGTTCTCATCCAGCAACCTTGACACAGCCTGCCGAATTGATTATGAAAATTGAAAATCAAGTATATAGAGTTTCAAGAATTAGTATCATAGCATCAGTAAAAAGTATACCTCGATTCTGAATACAAGACTTGCCTTCTCTGAAGAGAGTGATTCCACCTGTTGACAGGCAGAACAATTTGCTTGAACATTCACACACATTACAGTCAACTAGATGTATTAAAAAAAAAACACACCTTTGCTTGTTTCTGTATTAAATGGTCAGTCATTTGTTGAAGCCTTTGCTTGAGCTCCACTTCAACTTCTGTTGGCTCTTCCATCTCTTTCCTTGTTATTTCAATGTCAGCTTCCAGCTTTCTTGCCTTTCATGTACAAATATATCAAACAATTCCACACAGCAAGAGGAAATCATATTAGCTTCACAGGCATAAAGCAATCTATAATAATGCAAGAACAAAAGATGCAGGTTAGAAATAATTCATGATAGCATAGTATATTTCATATTTTAATTTTCAAATTTGTATGGAAATTGACTTAAAAACTTGCAATATATTTAAAAGAAATTAAAAGGTTCCTTAGAAAAAGGAAATATGTCCAAGATTTGAGCGTTTGTAATTTATTTAAATAAAAGCATAACTGCTCACTTGGTAAAACATTTCAGCTTTTGCAAAAGTATAAAAAGGACACCAAATACCGAAATATTATTAATATTACAATTTCCAATCAACCAAACTTAGTTACTGAAGTAGTGGCTTTTAACAAGGTTTATCAGTGAGACTCGTTTTGATCCTTACAGTAGTTGCTTTTTAAAATATAACTAGAAAACACGAGAAAACCCTATTTAATACAAAGAAGAAGAAAAGAGAGACACCAAATTTCAAGATAGAAAAATCTATGCAAACTACTAAAAGTCATGAAATACATTGCATCTGAAATATCATAGCTCTTCAAGGAAAAAAAAGTTTAAAACCTTACCTTTTCCTCCAATTGAGTAACTTTATCATTAATTGAAGAGTGCTCTGCCTCAAGAATTTCCCGTTCAAACTCCACACCTTTCGAAGCTAGCTACAACAATATCAGCATAAACAAAACGAGATAGTGAGCATAGAAGTTTTAAAGGGAAATACAAGATCTAACAAAATAAGATACTAGAGACACCCTCTTAAAAGCCCCCCACTTGGAGAAAGTTAACAAAAGAAACCAATGGATCAATGTGTTACTCATTTCAGTAAATAATCAGATAACTTACTTGATTTTGTGAAGCTCCAGTTTGAGAAGGATTCTTCATTCTCCTTCTGAGCTCTACAAAAGGTTAAAGGATTAGCTCATTTCAACAACTCCCACACACTAGCCAACCCAATTTGACAAATTAATGATATCCGTAGCTATTATTAGCCAGGAACTGCAGAAAGAAAGACAGTAGTATTACATATTCTTTGTCAGACATATTCTTGGGCAAGAGAGAGGCACATCCCAAGTTTATTGGTTCCCGAAATCCCTATAGCAGCTGAGCACATAATTGCTTTGACTGCAAACCTATCCTTCGATCACATACTAAGTTTACTACTAACCACCTAATCACCAGTCCCTAGCATAATTGCATATGCTTAAATTAATAATTAATTCATTACACTTTTGTTAAAATATAGTGACTAATTGTTAAGGATAAAAATACATATTCAAAAGTAAAATGAGACAGCTATGACATATAAACCTAAGCAGTTAACCAGTCCCATGAAAAGACAACATTGCATCCTCCTTTGAAAATAAATAATGTACCAAACAATGTGAAAATACTTTGTAAAGATCCAGTACCTTCATGAAGCAACTCCTTTGATGAGATTTGCTGTCTAAGTTCTGCTACTTGTTTAACCTAATAAAACATATACGAAAAATTAATACACCTTTCCAGATATATACGAGGACAATCTGAGGATCAAGGAACCATGGGAATTGAAGCAGCACATACTGCTTGGCTCATTCAATTTCTGTTGAAAATTTCATCGACTAGAAATTAGGCCAATCCTGACTAGAGATTAAACAAATTTATAATATATAAATGAGGGAGAGTGTTGTAAATAGCAGATTATCAGGATAAAAAATATTCTTGATATCTCCATAATAATTAGGAAAAAATATCTTCAAAATCTTCCTATATATTTCAGCATATTTTTATTTCCTTTTTTTAAGTTTTGGTTATTACAAATAGAGATAATGAGAATGTAATTAGTGTGATTGATATCAATAAAATAATTCTTTATTTTTCAAGTTGGTATCAGAGTTCGCGATCTTGGGAACCTTGTTACCAAAGCCTTGCTAATCATCGTCATGTTATTGTCGTTGAGGTTAGTGGTGTGCCCCACCTGCTGCCGCCACATACAGGGTCTCTTCAGCACCAAGGGGTGGCATCTCATTTAACTCTAATTTGGTTCCCTTGTCAAACAGGTTTTTTTTGTTACGAATCAAAACAATAAATCTTTATTATCTCGTTGTTTGTGTGTTTGTCAATGTCTAGTGTGAAAGCTTTTACAGAGCAACAAAATCATTTGAAAATAATGATTGAATCAATGACTAAATTCTCTAGATCGTACACCCTACCCATGAAAGATAAGAGCACATTCAATATTATCAGCCCTTTGTTTCAGGGTGTTTGGATCCTTTATTCAGAAGCAATTGATCACTTGACTCCTTTTGTCAAAATGACCAGAGAACAACTCATTACAGTTGCAAATGGTGATAGTGTACCCATATTCTAATCCAAAAATATAACTTTAGAATAATCTATTGCATTAAAGGATGTTTTATATGTCCCACAACCACAACTAACCAATAACCTTATCTCTATACAAAAGCTAACAAAAGATTTGAATTATTCAGTAACTTTTTTCTCTTTTTATTGTGTATGGCAAGACCTTGCCACAAGGAAGACAATTTTAATTGCACGACCTTGAATTTCGAGCCCTTGCTCAAGGTGTGTGTGACGGACTCAAGATGAAGATCATACTCCATGACCTCAAAATTAAGGTTGACATCTCTGTACAATTGTATTGTGATAACATGTCACCCATGAGCATTGCCCATAATCCAGTCCAACATGATAGGACCAAACATTTTAAAATGGACAGACATTTCATCAAAGATAATCTTGACAGAGACTTAGGAGTTACAAAACTCATGTTCCTACAAGATCTGAGATATCAGACAGTTTCATCAAAGGGCTCCTCCAAGCAGATTAAAATATCTTGTGGGCAAGTTGGGAATGATTGACATTCATTTACTAACTTGAGGGAGAGTGTTGTAAATAGCCAAATATTAAAGATAAAAAGTATTTTCGATATCTCCATAGTAACTAGGAAAAAATATCTTCAAAATCTTCCTATTTAATACAACATATTTTTATTTCCTTTTTTTAAAGGTTTTGGTTATTACAAATAGAGATTATGAGAATGTAACATTTTGTGGGAATTGATTGGTTCATTCAGTTTAGGTTTTCATTTTTCAGTTCCAGCAATGTTTTGGAGATTTTTCTAGACACCGTCAGAGTCAGTAACAGGGTTAAGATCTTGAGATATATGACGCTGATCAGCTTCATTATGCTGTCAGATTAGTCATATTAAATTATTAATCATTTTATTTATTATGTCACCACTAATTTTAGGAAATCATAAGTCATCACGGAATTAGGACTAGAATCCAAATCGATGAAAGAGGTACTAGCAAGCAACTATATTTTTTCTATTCAATTATTATAGACCCACAAAGTTTATTTTCTGTGGATCATACGGAGGGAAGTCATCTAAGAATCTAAATATACCTCAATTTCAAGGTTCCACTGCACAGCCGCAAGAGATCTTGAAAGATCAGCATTGGCAGTCTGCAATCAATCCAAACATTTATCAACAAGCTTATCTCGATATATTTGTGCAAAAAAAAACATTATAAATTATTTATAGAAAGGTACAGTAAGTTATGCTACAATATAAAGTATAAACTAACGGTTTGAATAAGTTAAACCAGCATACCTCCAGTTTAGCTAAACGAGCAAGAAATTCCATTCTAGTATTATTATGTTTCTGCTTTTCTAACTCAACAGCGTCCATCGTTTCCATTGTAGTGCTCTGAAGCTGTGAAGCCTAAAGCAAGGAACAAAAAGGATTAGATAAATAACCCATTCTATACTACGGTAAGTAGCATTTCGTAGAAGTGTTAGAATAGGATATAACATAAAATGTGGTTTCCATTTCCTGTTTAGTGCATTTTAAAAACAAATCAGAACAGAACATTGGATTAAAAATAGTGGTCCATTTTGATTCTACTCAGAGGGTGAAACCAAAGCAGAACATAACCATTCCAGTTTGTTATATCTGCAACCAAAACAGTGCCTATGGAGTTTGACATTTTAATTTTTCCACCAAATCACCGCAAGCAGGAAAAAAAGTTAAGAAAATTGTCTAACATTACCTATATCCTACAGAAGACACCATGTTGAGTGTAACCAGTATACAAAAAAAGTGAAAAAGCAAACACAAAGATCAGTTCTTAAATTGTCATCATGTTACCTCTTGTGCTTGTTCTTTAGCTCGCTCCTCAAGTATTTTCTCTAGACTCTCCTTCTCCCCCTCTAATTTGGCCACCATATTTTCCCGTTCCTTGATAGCGTTTATAGCTTTAACTGCTGCTTTTTCAGCCAGAATCCTTTCCCTCCTCTTTCTTCTTTCCTCCCTCTCACGTTCACTTCCAGAATCAGATGTGGAACCGGAATCAGTATCCGAATCAGAAGTTCCATCACTGGCCATGGGAGAACCTCTTTTCAAATCATCAGATATAGAATTCCCAGAGATTGAATTAAACTCACGCCTCTCTTTTATCGAACTTCTTAATTGACTGTCATCATAATCTACCACAATCTTAGGTTCTTGCACCTTATCAATCCCCAATTCTGGTATCGTTTCTGCAGCCAAAGTTTGGTCGCCTTCCTGCAACGACTCCGGTGGAGAAATGTCCCTATAGTTAAACTGATGCTCATTTTCTTCATTTCCCTTTTCCTCGATCAAAAGCTTCTCGGAACTGTCCTTATCGGAATACTTCGGTTCTTTACCCCATTTACCATCAGTCTCTGATTCTACAGCCGAATTCCTCCCTGTTGAAGTCGAAGAGATAGATTCCTTCCCATCATCAGTGGCTTTTCCACTCAATTTATGATCTTTCACATAGTCAGACTTCTGGAAGGACCTCGAACCACTGTTTCCACTTCTTGCACTCCTCCTCACCTCGGACACCGACGAAGCTGAAGACAAACCCTTCAGCTTCCGACTATTATTTCTGCTCAAAACACGAGGTGCAGGTGACCCATTACCATGATTGCTCCCAGAAGCAGAAGCTGTAGACTGAGTAAGTGGAGGTGCACTAAGGAGTTCAGTCCAATCATCGTCTGTTAGGGTCGGGCCAAATTTGGGAGATAATTTGGGTGCACTGGCTGTCGCTTTAAGGCCATAAACATTAGGATCACTGCGCAATTTTCCACCATAATCACTGCTCTCCGAGGGTTTCTTCTTCAATTGATCCTTCAGAGACAAACTGCTTCCTGATTTCGCGGGAGCATCAATGCTGAGTTCCTCGGATCGAAAACCCTCGTTCTTGCGAAGAGATTCAGCCGCTTGTTGATCGAGCTGAACCGTCCATCACACAATTAACAGATTAATATATTTCAAGATAACATAAAGATAAAGATAACTAAAATAATTATAATCGCGCTATGCATTAAAATTGACGATGAGAATTACAACTCCTATCGCTAGGGATTCAGAAAACGCAAAAACAGAAAAGAAAATGTGAAGCATTGTAATAGTTGGACTTGCCTGGTGGAGAATGCTCTCTGCGGCTTTGAGTTTGGAGGAGATCCAATTCGCCATGGTTTGAGAGAACGAGATGAAAGGGAAAGAAAAGGTGGCGTATCCGCAATAGGCACATGTATATCGAAAAGGGAAGAGGTTACGCGCGTGGCGAAAAGATTATTGAAGAGGATGATGATTTTGTGAGCGCGAGATCCATGGTGGTGGTAATGATGAAGAAGAAGAGCGCCATGAAAGCTGCAAGGAAGAAGATCGAGTGAGAAAGTTAGAGTGACACGCGGGTCATGGAACATGCTTTGTTGGGCCAATCAATGTTGAGTGAATCGCACTGCTTTGCTTGGGTCCCACTCCGCGTACCAATGATTTCTGCCTCGCAACTACCAAACTGTCCAAACTGCCATATACCGGGCTTCAACGCTGGGTCTTTCGAGCCCATTAAAGTTTATACAGTCCAATATCCTTTATCTTGGGCTTTTACTTCATGCACCTATAACTTTTAAAGGAAGTTTCTTCCTGAACCCCTACATTTTCTTCATGCATCCTCAAAATGTTATGCAAAGACAAAACCGTCCCTATGCAAAAACTGTACATTTATTTTTTTTTATTTCGGATTACGAAATCCGGTAAATTTTGGGATTGACGCTTTCGATAAAATTTCGGATTGGCATGTTCAGTAACCTCCCGGATTGGTGTTTCCAATAGTACATGAATGACAGTATTAATCCAAAATAAAAAAATACAAAACATTCATAAATAAAAAAAAATATATTTTGAATTCGTCAATCCATAATTCAAAATATTCATTTCAGATTCAAAAATCCATAATTGAAAAGGATTATTCGAGATGCACCAATCCATAATAGAAATTAGGCTTCCATATTCAGCAATCCAGAAATCAACAATTTATGCAAACTTTACTTCCAAAACTCCCTCATCTGGAAAGCAACATGATCCACTTCCAGATTGATGAACCCGTAACACACTCCCAGATCCCGATTTCAAATAAAAGGTGAAGGATAGTTTCGGGATTATAAAATTATGGGGGTGCAGGAAAAAACTGCCACTTTTAAAATATACTTTTTACCCTCTTATGACTATTCCTTAGAGCTTGTGGCAGCAAGAAGCGCAGGTCCCGTTGTTGCAGCTTTCATCTTCAATTTATTCATTATTTGAAGCTCACTGTTTCTATTATCAATTTTGATGGTGATTATGACTTTTTGTACATTTTTATATAATATTGGAACAAAGTAATTCTATTCTAGTTGTTGAATTTCCATATACTTAATTTTTTTAAAATCATATAACCGTTATGTTGTACCCATTCACTTACATGGATTAAGATGAAGAAATTTTGTAAAGGGAAGCAGAGAAAATACGAAGAATGAATTACTGAAAGATTATCGCAAAAATTTTCCCAGAAAATGTCTCATCTTGAACAGCAGCTACTAGCTTGTTTGGTTGCAGTGACTTCATCAGTAACATGAATCTCCTTCCCATTGAGAAGATTAATCGGCTTGTCCTCCATTTTTGCTGCCAAATTTTTCTGCCTTGTCATCTCATAAATCCTTGTGATCATTTGCAAGAAGACTTGCTCAACGTTGAGATTCTTCAAAGCAGAGGTTTCCATGAAGCATAACCCTTCTGTTTCAGCATACCCTTTTCCTTCTTCTTTCTCAACCTCTCTTGATTGATCCAGATCGCATTTGTTTCCCACCAGAACAATCACCATGTCTTCTCCTCCAAACTCTCTCAGCTCCAACAACCACTTCCTCACATTCTCATAACTTGATCTCATGGTTATGTCATACACCAGCACTGCCCCTGAGGCTCCTCTGTAGTATGAACTTGTGATTGCTCTAAACCTGACACCACCAAGTTATAACCATGCTTTTTAGACTGGATTATATATATATACATTCAAAACTTTCATTTCAATGTATAAATTCTAATAAAAACAAATTATATTTTGAAATTCAACCAAATTTAAAAAATATAAGTAAACCGATAGACCGTCTATCTACATGTCGACTATTCGGATTCTCAATCAATCTAGTAAGACACGACTAAGTGTGATAATTAGAAAATAAAACCTAATTATGCATTAAAAGTATGATTAGATAAGTATTGGGTTTGGGCTAATTTTTTTTGCAGAGAAAAGTTCTTTAGAAAACTATGAATAGGAGAGGACAGATAATTACTGTTTTAATCATAAACTTACAAAACCAAATATAATTACTATTGACTTATGTGTCATAGTGTATTGCAAATGCCTCTATCATATAAGAGGATAGACAAAGACAAAGATCAAATAACGATTTTTTACTATGATGGGATTATTTTTTTTTTTGTTTTTACCAAAATGGGATCCGTTTAAAAAAATTACAAATTTAGGCAAGTCGTGCCAATTCGGCACGACTTCATATGCAGAAATCGTTCCAATTAGGCACGACTTCTGTATGACAAGGCAGAAATCGTACCAAGTTGGCACGATTTCAATATGACGGGGCAGAAGTCATGCCAAGTTGGCACGACTTCAGTATGACAGGGCAGAAGTCGTGTCTAATTGGGACGACTTCTGCATATGAAGTCGTCCCAAGCACGACTTGCCTAAATTTGTAATTTTTTTTAAACGGACTCCATTTTGGTAAAAAAAAAAAAAATAACTCCATCATGGTCAAAAAACCTCAAATAACCCTAAACTAAGGATTGAATAGCTTAGTGATCAAACATATACAAATTATATTTGATTTTGCACTTTGTATTTGTTGTTGTGATGCAAGATTTAGAATTATAAAAAAGCAGGATTCCAAAATGAATCAGTCTAATTAAGGTAAGAGTTGTGACATACCTTAAATAGAAATATTGTTTATGGGAAATGCATTGATAGGTAGGTAGAGTGGCTAAGAATGTGTAGATAATTAGAAAGAAGAAATGAAATGTTTGAGTATGTGATTGGGCACCAAAATGTTCACCATCTTACATTCATTTCCACACCAGACTCATTGATTGCTGTTTGTCTTTCTGCTCTTTCTCTCAGTCACTTTCATCATGTTTTCTCTCTGTAACAAAACTCGAACAAGTCCACGTCTTGGACCCGCATCGTCTAATAGTTACGCTATATAGATTGCATTGCATGATCAAACAAATAAAGAAAAGAAAACTTGGTTTCTACACTTGCACAACCTACACTCACCCTCACTTTTTTGGTTCACATCATTCAAACCCCATTTAATGGAACGTTGTGCTCATTATTCAACTCTGCTACATAATACTTCTGAATAATTCATCATGAGATAGTAAATTACTATTCCTTTTGTAAATTTGGAATACAACGAAAGTTACATGCAGTCACGGAAAAGGAGGAAATTACGGCAAGGTTTTCAATAAAGCACCTACTTTGGAGGGAGAACAAGTTTTGGATTTTTTAATTATATAATATAGTGTGCTCCTTACAACAAGAACTACAATAATCATTCAAGATCGAGACGTCTAAAGTTATTATGTCTAAACAGAAGATTAATAAAACACTAGGTAATACACTATTAATCATGATTTAAAATCTTAATTCGACTCACTAATAAAAGGTCCATGAAAATTTTATAAATAGACACAAATTTCAAGAATAATGTACATCATCATTCAATACTAATAACACCAAGTATCGAATACCGAAATCTTACTTGAACGTCGGAGTATTTTTTGCAGATACCATTACTATTTGGAGTTCACGAATATGAGAAATAAAGAAGTGAAAGAATAACGCGAAAACCAATTCAAGAAGAATGGAGACAAGATAGACCGACCGAGAAGAAAGATAATCGTTCTTTTGTTTCCAACTCCATTAAAAAAGATACTGTGAAAAAGATATAATGTTGGTTTTTGATTTGCCAAGTTTGTGTATTCAACTCAAACACATACAAATCAAGGCATGGAATTCAATCATGATAGTGTTAGGGTCCCACTGGTTGGATTCTAGAGTTATTCTTTTCTAATTTCATTCCCCCACGTAATTAAACCAGTACTCAATTGGCATTTGGCACCCATCACATTCTTTAATCATCAAATCTAAGAGATCATCACGGATGAACAGTTCAGCCCACAGAACTATTCTTGTTTAGTTAACAAAACAGAACCTAGAACTTCATTGTAATTTCAAATGTTAAAATCTTCTATATTAAGCAAATCCACTGAACACCCACTTAGAAATCGAAACCCCGGTTTATAAAGCCTCAATCTTTCATCAAAACAAGTTCCATGAACCTCTGATCTACCATATATGCAACTGAATTCTTAACTACAAACTCAAAATTTAACAACATTCTATAAATGTTATTCTTATGAGCTAATGAACTTGTTCACTTCTGAAACAGGACGAGTATGACCAAATCAAAACATTGAAAGTTAAAAGTGATGATCAAAACATTGAAGAGAGAACAAGGACTCATTCATTGGAAGGGATGAAAAGAAAAAGAAGGGACAGTGAGTTCCTTACCTCTCTTGGCCTGCAGTGTCCCATATTTGAGCTTTGATGAGTTTGTCTCCAACCTTGATGTTCCTGTAAGCAAATTCCACTCCTATGGTGGGTTTAGAATCCAACCGAAATTCATCTTTTGCAAACCTTGAGAGAAGATTTGATTTTCCAACTCCAGAGTCTCCAATCAGAACAGCCTTGAAGAGATAGTCACACTCTTCATCAAATGTATCAGCCATAAATATGACCCTTGTTTGTTAATCTCTATCTTCACCACTTGAGTTTTTTTTCCCCTGTGAGAAGAAACTCTAAGGGAAGAACAAACAAGAACAATGAGAGGAGAAAAAACTTAACCAAAAAGAAAATGTTGATGATGAGCCATTGGAGCAAGGAAGAGGGTTAAAATAGGGTGCAAGGTCATGATCATATTTATATAGTGGTAGAATGCAAAAGAAAAGGGGCACTAGACTACACAATTGTTTGGTATTTTATTTGGGAGGGTGCTGCTGAGTATTTATTTACATGTGAAACCATTGAAAAAGCCATTACCAGTAATAATCCTTGATGTTGTCTAAATCAGTGGAAGAGGCAGACATGGTTGGCTCCATCTTCAGAGAAGGTCCAATGGTATTGTTCCATCTGTCACCATCAGTTTTTTCAATATGAAACTTGCCCTTTTCATGCCTATGTGGCCTCTTCAGATTGGTTATGGAGTGACATTGTTTAGATCATAATCATCTCAAGGAGGTTAAAGAAGTGCACAGGGTAATCATTCCTAATTATATATCTCCTCTTTGGAAAATATAGTTTTACAAGGAATGATCATACATGTCTGTGGTTAGTACCTCTATAATCATCAAATTAAAAGGGATTTGGAATAATAATCAAAATAACTATCTATATCTTTCTACAACTATTTTTTTTTTTTAAGTAAATCTTTTCACTTTAAATTGATTTAAATTGATTGAGATAACATTACAAGTCTCAATTAGTGAATTTGAAGTATTGTTCATTTCAAAAGTCGATGTTCTACCATTTAAAAGAAGCTTCCATAAATTCATTAATTTCAATTTTTAAGTAATGTGTGATTTTAGGATATAAAAACTCACTCTCTGTTTATGACTATGAGTGAAGGTTCTTGTCATAACATTAAATAAACCACAATAAACCAAATAAATAGTTCCAACAAAATAAAATTTATCATACAAAACACCTAGTCATAATTGATTATGTAAAAATATACAGAGTTAAAATTAAAATAATTTTAAAAAAGTAATACAAAATAAGCTATTCTTGTGAAAACAAAAATGATAGAATTATAAAAAATAATGTGTGTTCATTAAATGTATTTTTCCGTATTTTTGAAAACTGTTTTCACGCTAGCTAATTTTGATAATTTAGTGTGAATTTGCTTTATTTTTTTTAAGAAAAAAAACACATTTTTAACGCAACAGTACCTTGATGCTTGTTTAAACTTAAAAAAACAAAAAATTGAAAAGTTTAAAACAATTTATTAAGTTACTTAGAGTATCTTATTAAAATAAACTCACGTTAAACTTATTTTTTAATAAGAAAACTATGTTTAATAGCAAATAGTTATCACGAAAGCAAGTGTACTTTTCAAAATTTGATAAACTACTTTTAGAATATGAAATTTTATAAAATGTAAAAATGTAATTAAGCCTCTGTTTTATGTTATGTTATTGGTTCTGGCTAGAAAATGCTAACTATTTGGAGGGCTCACTCGTACGTAAGACTGTGTTTAGAGGAAACATAGCCCAATTAATGTGTTAGTGATTAATAATTGGGCTGGGTGAGTGTAGGACTATCAATGGCAAATTCTCCTTCATCATATCATTTTAGATTGACTCAACATTTTTTTATTCCAAATTCAAAGCAATGCCTATAGTAACTTTTTCAAATTCCACCAATTCACCCGCCATTATTTCATCAAGATCATAAATACGAGCAATATCATCGCCTACTTGAAGTACGGTAGCTGTATTTACAATTTTGACTTCGGTATTATATTGCTCAATGCGTTCCCCAATATTAATGTGAATTGATTGTTTTAGCCTTAATGAAGTAGAAATTATGTTAACTTTAAGATGCATTCAACACCCAACACTGAAGCAGTAAATTTTGTCTTCCAGATATGTATGTCTGGAAATGTTTTTCTGTGTTTCGGATATGTATATCCATAAGTGTTTTTTGTATTCTGAAAGTGTATATCTGGAGGGGTTCTAGATGGTTATGTTCAAAAGGTTTTTTGTGATTTATTGTTTCTAGATATGAATATTCGTATGGGTTATGGATGAGAAAATTTGGAAGGTAATGTTAAAAAAAACCTTTAAAGTCAATTCAATATAGAAAAAGTCTTGATATGACTCTTGAAGGTTTAATTTGGAATGTTATAAGTATTGCTAACAAAAAAAATCTAAGTATGTTGCAGCACATTATTCCATATCACAAAATTTGTTTTGTTTTTGTTTTTTAACCTAAGATTAGTTACACAAATGTGCATGTTGCTTTATTTTATTAACTGAATTTTCGTCAGCCTAAGCCTTATATGAATAATAAAATGGTTGATTTGGACCGCAGGTTTTCAATCTCCAATTCAAAATATTGATGAACTGGGACAAGTGGGATTTGGTCATGGTGAGATTTTTTTCTAATAAGATTTTACAAAGATATGCTTATAATTTAAAACTAATGTATAATTTTTTTTTAAATTGACGATAAGGAAGTTACATGTCTATTGTGAGTGGCCCATACAGGTCAAACATTATAGAATACAATACGTTTTTTTTATAATATTACGATTAAACTATCTACATTTATTGTTAAAATTTTCAAAATTAGTATTTGAAGTTCCTAAGATATGGAGGGTTTAATATGGTTAGGATTTTATGCAAGGGATAACATGATTTCTACTATGCATATCTAAAAGTACCAAAAATGTCATTAAAAAAACCGAGGATTGATATGTATAACCAAAAGCATAATGATGTCTTATGGATAAAGATATTCGTAGCCAAATAGTACAATTCTGAATGATAATATTCGTAGGTAAACATGACACTTTCGAATATCAATATCCATAAATAAAAATGATACTTCTGGATGTCAATCAATATCCATAGGCAGATAGGTGACAAGAGATTTTAAAATTTACGTTGTGTTGTGTGCATATAAAAAATGATACGGTGCAGAAAGAAATTGCTCCAATCTTTATGGAAATTATTTATTTATTTATTTTTATTTTATATGTTTTTGACCCACATGGTAGAAAAATTAAAATAGATTAAGCATATGTTTGAATAAGAAATTTATTATTTTATTTTTTAAAATGTTTTAAAATAATTTATTTAGATAAAATAACTTACATTTATTGAATTTTAAGATAATTTTTTAGATTCATTTACATATGAATTCCTTTAACATTTATATCATCATATTTACCTTTTAGAAAGATTCAACTATTAGGATAGATAATTTTTTAATTCCTTTACACATAAATTCCTTTAACATTTATGTCTATGTGGCTTTTAGATAATAAAAAAAAGTTAAATTTAACGTCAAATTCTTAAAAAAATGTTAAATATACGTGTTAAACATTGAGAAGAAGACTTCAAATTATAATAAGAAATTATATATATATATATATATTTTAATACTTCTATTA
>Ga0123341_1001742_pt1 | contig 16936 bp, 17 predicted proteins | sample Turbeapinknodule_FD_89959 | JGI IMG/M metagenome (GOLD analysis project Ga0123341, IMG submission 89959) | Root nodule microbial communities of legume samples collected from Mexico - Turtle bean Mexico pink nodule | ecosystem: Host-associated > Plants > Roots > Nodule | place: Mexico: Nepantla...
CGAAGGTTAAAAAAACCTCCGTTATTTTACTGAGATTTTTGAATGAACCTTTGGAATTTAACTAAGGTTAACAAGCTTCCGTTATTTTATTGAGGTTTTAGAGAAAACCTCCATTAATTAAATCAATTTCTAAGGTTATATTAACCTCCGCTAAATAACCTCTATTAAAACCTCTTTTTCTTGTAGTGTCATCATTGAACATAACATAAAGAATTGAAGTTTTCTGTTCTTTTTTCACCGATCCAAGGAAAATAGTTAGTCGTCACTTTCATAATGTGTTGAATGCAATAATGATCTTGGAGGGAGGATTTTTAATTCAACCATTGGGTGGGATGTGCAACCTCATATCCTAAATAATAAATAAATTTTACCCATACTTTAAGGTAATGGTGTGACAATCGGAAGTGTTATTTGATATACATCTAGTATAAAATCATATTTAGTTATATTATGATTTTTTTACCATTTAGGGTCCAAGATGGAACTCATGTACGAGTAAAGATGTCAAGATCGGACACCCCTTACTTTCATGGAAGAAAAAATTGGCCAACTCAGAGTGTATTTGTAACTTTTGATTTTGACATGAAATTCACATATGTTCTAGGCGGGTGGAAATGAGCAACATTTGATTCAAGAATATTAAAGGATTCCATTATTATTGAGGATCCACTAGTAATACCTATAGGTTAGTTAACTTGGATTTGGTGTACTTCATGTGTGGTGACTAGTCATGAAATTCTAATGAGTATAATTACAAAATGCTTGTAGGAAAATACTACCTTAAAATGTAAATTTTTGTTAAAACTACAAATAATAAAACCATAACAAGGCCTTAGATACCACTTGAAAGAGTACTTCCGATGAGGTCCAAAAAATCCATGAGAGTTGTTTAATCATCGTCATTTGTCACTTAGAAATGTAATTGAACGAATTTTGTGTGTTGAAAAAATGATTTCTCATAATAGCTAGTGGAATAAAAGTCCATTATTCTATTGAAATGATGAAAATATAGTTTTAGCATGTTGCATTCTTCATAACTTTCTTCGCAGGGTGGACAACGATCAGTCATTAATGGATGAAGTGCATCGAGAGATGATGAAACAAGATGTGAATGTCTCTTTGTCTAAATTTCATTAGGATGTTTATACGTAAGGGTTAAAATTTAGGGATGCTATAGCTAATGAAATGTGGAAAGATTATAAAAAGAAAGTAAGGTTTTGTAATAAAAAATTTAAATGAATAAGAATTTTCTTTGCTTTTATACGAATATCATAAGTAATTTGATGTCTAACAATATTTATGTATGATTTTCTTACCATCATTAAATGAGTTGTGTGTGCAATAGGTATAAAATGAACAAAGTAAGAACTGTTGTACTAGATTATATGAATGACATCCATGAGTTTAGAAAATGGACGAATGATATAAACTTACGCCTATATGGTTCATGAGACACGGTTGGGTAACATGGTTGACGAGAGCTAGACGACTGAAGCATACACTAACAATGTTGAATCTCTATGGTGGTCTTGTTTAATAAAAGATCACAAAAAATAATGTTAGAAATAGACAAAAAAGCTTGAAAGACAAATGACACAAGGTCCATTATCTTTTAGTGGACTTAGTGGATTTGCGTGGAAAGAATCTATGAAATTTTTTTAGATTGAGAATGAAGTCTGAGATGACTTGATAAAGGTATTCTATGAAACTTTATTAATTATTTACATGCTCGAATAAGCAAATGATAATGTGTTATTTGGTATGCTTATTTTTAGGCAAAACTATTTATAGTTAAACAAAAGGTCAATCTTATTAAACACTACGATTTAATGGAGGAACTATGGGGTGTTGATCGTGCTACAGGCCATGATGTGAACCCAAGGGAGGATTGCTTGAGTTTGGAGGATCTTTCCACTCAAACTTTAAGAAAGAACTTTTGGATGAATTCTTGGAATGATTCTTTAAAGAATTTTTGGATAAAATGTGATCTTCAATTTTGTGGAAGCCATGGAAAAGAAAACAATTCAAGAATATAAAATATTAAGATAGTGCTAGGAATTGAGAAGAAACTTGTGCCACTAATCCCATAAATAAGCAAGTATAGAGAATCGTAACTTGTGACCCAACTCACCAGATAAGAAACCTTAAGGGAGAAAACTCTATACTTCCCAAACTTTTTGAAACCCCAATGCACCACACAAGAGATAAGCTAAAAAGAACCACTCTATGATAAACAAAGGATGAGTTACTTTCCACTTGAGATATGACACACTAGAGCTCACACATATTTTTATTCATCCAAATTTATCAAAATGAGCAATTGTCCTTATACAGAGAGTGTGGTGGGAAGGGGATTAGACAAACACTTCCCTTCGTTAGCCATATGTCCAAAGAGACTATTAGTTTATTATTACAACATGAAAAACAAAAAGAAAATATACATTTATTTTTATTTTTCGAATCACATAAGACCATATGGTAAGGAGAACACATTAGTTTGAAAAAATATGCATCGAAAAAGTTTCAAGGGCGATATAAAATACACCTCTAAAGGAGTCGACATTTGATGCTCTAGTTGACAAAGCTCCTCCCTTGCCGCAACAAATGAATTCTTATAATCCTGATTCAACTCAATATGTGTCATTTGGTGGAACGTCTTCATTGTGAGGTTCAAAATGAAAAGCCCTTATGATTGATGTGATGAATGCCTAATTTGTCAAACTAACAACAAAGTCAAACATATTTGCAAATGCGCTTGGTATAGGAAATATCTTGACTAAAAAAATGTCCACCATTGTTGAATGCTAGATGCTGGCAATAAAAAGACAAAATGAACTTCTCATCGAGCAGGTCATTATGTGTCAAACCTCAAAATTTCAATATTTTGAAATTGACATATGGGACATGTTAATAAGTGTCATAATTCAATAATATTTCATACAAAAATATACACTTATGAACTTTAATTAATAAAATAGTTATAATTAAACCCCTAATTAGGATTTTGAACATTTTTACATATTTTTAGATTATAAGATGAATGTGAACGATTTATTCCCAAATTTGTGTTAACTTTAGAATTCTAGGAGTAAACGGAGATAAAAGGGCTAAAGGAGAATGAACAAGTTAAAGAAAAGATGAAAAGATAAAGTAGAAACATTGAAAAAATGGCCAAGCAAGATCACTCTAAAGGAACTCACCCAAAGCTCGCTTAAGCGAGTTTACTCTAGTGAAGTTGGCATTTTTCTCATAAAACTTGCTTAAGCAAGTAATACCTCGCTTAATCGAGATGTCACTTAGTCCAAGCACAATTAGGTTAAATAGAAGACGTGAGACATAACCCTAAACATCATTCAGAGGATATGGAGAGATAGAAAATACTAAAGGAAGCAGTTGTGATTTGTCTGGAAAATACTTTTGAGTATATGACCTAAATGATAATGCTTAACATGTTTGAAGGTTAAGAATAAATTTGAAATGTTAATTACTTTATAACATATGTTCGTAATAATAAGGAGTTTTCATAAATATGTGAGAAATCAATATGTAAAAGACTCTCTTAATAATTTTATATACGAAATATGAATGATTTTTATATGTGCAATAATGTCAATAAAGAACTTTTAACTTTTTTTACTCTTATTTCCATCCTTTTCTACTTTATCAAATCTATTCCTTAATCCAAATAAAATATTTATCACATGCATAATCCAGTAGGGGTGGTCATGGATTGGATTTTTCAAAATCCAATCTAGATCCAATCCAAATCCAAATAAATGGATTGGATTTAAAATCCATATCCATTTTAACTAGATCAAATTTAAAAGGATCTTTTTTAAATCCATTTAAAGTGGATTAAATCTAAATTCAATCCATTTTGTTAATTAGATTAAATCCACTTTGTCAATTACATTAAAACCATTTTGATATGGACACAAACTAACTTAACTCGAACCGTACCTAAGTCGACTCAACCTGAACGCAGACCAACTCGGTTCGACATCGGGCCGGGCCCGGACGACTCGACATCATCCCAAGCTCGGACGACTCAACATCGGCTCGGGCACAGACAACTAAACATCAGCCCGGGCCCAGACAACTCAACAATGGCCCGGGCCTGGATGATTCGACATCAACCTGAGCCCGTTGACTCAACATCGGCCCCGGCCTGCTTGGCTTGACATCGGCCCGGGCCCACTCGGCTCGACATTAGCCAAGGCTCAATTGACTCAACTTCGACCCGGGCCTGTTCCACTCGACATCGGCTCGAGCCCGGACGACTCGACATCGGTCTAAACCCGGACGACTCGACATCGGTCTAAACCCGGACGACTCGACATCGGTCTAAACCCGGACGACTCGACATCGGTCCGGGCCTGGATGACTCGACATCGATCCGGGCCCACACAACTCGACATCGATCTGGGCCCATACGACTCGACATCGGCTCAGGCCCGCTAGGCTTGACATCGGCTCGGGCCCGCTTGGCTCGGCATTAGCCAGGGCCCAATCGACTCAACATCGGCCCAGACGATTCAACAATGGCCCAACCCTGGATGATTCGATATTGGCCCGAGCCCGTTCGACTCAACATCGGCCCGGGCCCACTCGACTTGACATCGATTCGGACCCGCTCAGCTCGACATTAGACAGGGACCAATTGACTCGACATCGACCCAGGCCCGCTCCACTCGACATTTGCTCGAGCCTGGACGACTCGACATCGATCCGGGTCCACACAACTGGACATCAGTCTGGGCTCGAACGACTCGATAATGGCATGTGCCCAGATGACTCGACATCGGCTCCGGCTCGCTCGACTTGACATCGGCCCGGGCCCGCTCAGCTCGACATTGGTTAGGGCCCAATCGACTCGACATACACCCAGACCCGCTTCACTCAACATCGGCCTGAGCCCGTTCGGCTTGACATCGGCCCGAGCTTGCTCAGCTCAACATTGGCCTGGCCCGTTCGACTCGACATCAGCGCAGGCCCGACGACTCGACATCAGCCCGGGCTTGCTCGGCTCGATATCGACCCGGGCCAGCTCGGCTTGACATATGCCCGGGCCAACTCGGTTCGAAATCGATTCGGGAATGCTCGGCTAGACAATGGCCCGGGCGCGCTCGGCTTGAAATTGGCCCGGGCTCGCTCGGCTCGGCTCGACATCGGCTGGATTGTCTTGGCTTAACTTGGATCGGGCCAAGTCAAAATCCATCCCAAAATGCAATTTGGATAATCTAAAAATGTATCCAATTTATATCCAATCCATATCCAATTAAATGGATTGGATTTAAAATCCAAAAATATGGATTTGGATTTGAAATAAATCCATTGAAATGGATTAAAACTAATATGGATATGGATAATTATGGATTGGATTTTGTAATTTGGATTTTTTGTCCACCCTTATAATCCAGTCAGCAAATAGTGATTCAAAATGGTTTGGCGTATGTTACTCTTGGTGGGCACCCTCAAGTACCGATAGGCACTAATGCTACCCCTGAAAATGAAGCAAGCTCGTGGCTAGCACTTACAAGGCAACACAACCTGGAATAAACTGTAACACTCTTGATGTTCATGAATCTGGCATCACTGTAGAAGTTTTTTAGAATTTATTGGCAGACAATTGCATTTGACTGTAGGGAATTTATGCTTGGAAGTTATTAAAAGAGTAATATACATGTGTATCTTTCACTTTCACAGTGAGAAACATGTTTCTGTCTACATTTGAGCAAGTCAGGTCCACATCCAAGATCTGAGAACCTAGAAGGGACACACTACAATTTCACCACGACAAAAGCAAGGGTTGATTCAGCATGATTGTCAAACTATCGAAACAAATGTTCACTGTCTTCCACTAAAGCCCAGGTGGTCAAGCAAAGAAGCAATAGTTCTATTTAGTCCTGATCCTAAAACAACAATTTCTCAAAATATTAATTACAAATATCTTTGCTTCCCATCTGAGGTGAAGAACCCATTCCATCTGAGGATGCTTTCGGAGAGTGTAGTGCAGCAAAACCAGAAGAATAAGAATTACCAAACTTCTGTAGGTGCTACTTTTCAGATTTCCCACGAGTAGCAGCAGCTATCAAAGTTAATTTCACAAGACTTTCAAATCATTGTTGTTAAGGTATTAAAAGCATATGACATCAAGTATCTTAGTAAAATGCTTAGGTGCATTTCAAGTGTATGAAATTATTTCAGAGTTGTGGCAACAAGTAAGCATGCATCTATTGGAAGCAAACCACATGAAATAAATATCTACTCCAGAAAATGACAGATCATAGCACATCCTTTGATCAAATTAGTTAAGTCATCAACCGGAGCAAATTAGATATTTGTTACCATAGAAATAAAACCACAAATAGACCTTTCATATTAGAATAATATTTCATTTTGAATTTGACATATATGCCAAAGATTAAATCATCATTGAATGCTTAAAATGTTTCTGAGTGAAGAAAAAGGGGGGTACAAATTATGATTGCAAAAGAACAGTTACATTCTCTTCCTAAAGCAAAGCAAAACACACAAGTAGAAAACCTTTGTAGTAGATGATGAAAAAAAATTTAGATTTGCAAAGAAAATAAGGTCTAGTTTTACCTGATGAACGTGATGTGATTATTGTCCTAGCCTAGTTTTAGATTTCTGAACCCCATTCAAAATGACCGGTTTAGTCCTTCCCGTCTTTGCCAACGAGCATCAGCAAAATCCTGATCACATATTCATGTTGCGATTGCCAGTATTTATAAGCCTTGATGGAAAAAGTGAGAAGAGATTTAATCTTGCTTGACACCTAAATTTTATAATCATATAACTACTTATATTGATTGAAAATAAGTACTAAGATTTCAATAAAATTCATGCTACCCACCTTGTAAATGTTGAGGATGAGTATAACAAATCCCATCATCCACTGCAAGAGTAGTAATAAATTGATCAATGAAAGGGTGGGACTTTTTAATTTTCAGCACCAAGTTTTGCAAGCAAGTACCATATTATCTCTTGATCAGATGGATCAAATTTAAGACCTTGAGTAGTTTGTTACGACGCTTAGGGAAAGAAGGGTTAAAACATAAAATTTTGAAAAGGAAGAAATAGTCTAAAAAAGATAAAAATAAAATTAACTCACTGTCTTTTCTATTACATAAATGTCTTATAAAGACCATAGAACCTAGAAATTATTGTAAGTCAATCCCTATAGTAAAAATATTTCCTCTACTAATAGAAAGATATAATCATAAGATTTTCTCTTAGATATCACAACTAATACTTCTAGATGTAATCTTTAAACTTTTTGCGGGCTTTGATGTTTTTCCGATGGGCCTTGAAGATGTGGGTCTAGTATCAATTGCCTCCTCCTAGGGAACAACCTTGTCCTCAAGGCTTTTGGGTATTGGGTAAGTTGGGTTAAAGGCTGCTTCTTCCTGCACCTCCATACCTTCTTCTCTCACTTCCATAGATTTTCGTATTTCCAAAACTACCCCTCTGTAATATTCCGGATTACATAATCCGGAAGTCATTTTTCAAATTTGTAATTAGCTTCTGGATTATATAATCCATAAGCCTTTTTTCAGATGCATGATTACTTTACGGATTACATAATCTGGAAGTCTTTTTTAACTTCCGGATTATGTAATTCGGAAGTCTTTTTTCAAATGCGTTTCTGGATTACATAATCCGGAAGTTATTCTATGGGGGTGGCACAAAAAGGATAAAAATGTATTTTCATGTTGTGTATGGAGGTGCCAGAAGAAGATATGGAGGTGTAGGAAGAAACAGTCTAGGTTAAATAGCAGTGAAACAAATGGAATATAATATTGGGCTTCGGGGTATGAGAATTGGGTCGTGGGAATTGTGTTTGGGGCATTAATTAGACCGTGAAGTTGGGCTAAGTGGGAGTGAAGCTGATGGAATAATGTGTTAGGCTACGGGGTATGATGATTAGGCTGTGGAGAGTATGTGTGGGGTTTTAATTGGACCGTGAGTGGAAATGAAATTTTTGGGCCCTTTTCAATGACTTATGAACGAAAGGTTATGGAGTGTGGGGGTAGGTGAAAAGTTAGGGACAACTAGTGTTAATAATAAGGGAGTGCGGGTAGGCGAAAAATCAGGGACAACAGGTGTTTAAAATGAAGGTGTGGGGGTAGGTGAAAAGTTAGGTACAACTGGTGTTAATAATGAGGGTGCAGGTCATTCCTTGTTAATCTAAATACAAAAGAGTGAGAAAGATGAAAACCAATTCCTATTTTTCCTTGTTAATCATTGCCATCACAACAAATTCCAACAAAGTTTTATTATTCTGTTTTATATTTAGTGAATATTTTACTTGATTATTCAATTGTTCCTTGTGGGTTCGATATCCGTCCTTAGGAACACATTATTACTTCTGACAACGTAGTGCACTTAAAGTCATTAGTAATGAACAATGTGGGGTGTTGTTGGAAGGTAAGAAGATGAATAGAGGTTACAACATTGTTATGTAAGAGTTGGCAAATATGGTTGGGTGAAGCATGGTTGTGGAGAAGTTTGTTTGTGCCATGGAGAGTGATTGGAAAACCCTTATGATTGAAGGAAAGATGAGGGATAGAAAAGTCAGCTTGTAAAGGTCCCAAGGAGCGTAGCCAGTCCATTCCAAGGACTATATCAGCGCCTTCAATTGGAATAAGGTAGAAGGCAATGGAAAAATTATGGTGTTGTATGAAAACTGAAACATTAGGACAAAGAGACGAACATTGAACTTGTTCTCCGTTTCCCACCATGACTGAAAAGGGTGTGATAGGAATGGTACACAATTGGAGGTGGTGGACTAGATGGGCTTGCAGTATGTTATGAGAACTGCTTTGTGTCTATAAAGATAGTGATAGAAAGATGACCAATGAGGCCTTTAAGTTTAAAAGTATTGGATGAATGGGTGCCAAAGAGGGACTTGGAATGATAGGTGAATGAGTGGAGTTGTTTGTTTATGGGTTGCAAAAGTGTTGGGTTGTGGGTTGAAAAAGGTGTGTGGGGAGGTATCAGTTGGACTTTTTGGAGTGGTATCTTCACTCAGCAATAGTAGAAAATGACTAGAATTGCATGTGTGACCTGAGAAGAATTTTGCATCATAATTGTAGCATAGGTCAGTAGTTCTACCCTCTTGGAGTTGGGCGGAGGTGAGTTTTTTTTATAGGAATTGGAAAAGGTGTAATGGATGGCGGATGGGGTGGAAAAGAGGGACGTGGTGGGGGTAATAAATGCAGGGAAGGTTGGGGTAAAAATGGTACAAAGTGTATAAAATGTTTGGAGTCCTGGAACTTAGATTCCAACAATTTTTCCAGGCCCATGGCTTCTGTGATAGAGTTGGGTTGGAGAACAACCATTTCCCTCCGTATTTCAGGTATGAGGCAAAACATGAAATAATTTAAAATCACTTTAGGTGTAAGGCCCAAAACCCGATTGCAACGCTTTCAAATACCTTTTACTATTCAACTACATTGCCATTTTGTCAGAGTTTAAATAACTCAACCTGATGGTTGGCATATGGTGAGGCGTCAAAACACAACTCCAAGGCTCTTCTAAAAGAAATTCAGTCAGTGAGTTAGTGATTTTGATACATCCATTTGAACCAACTGAGGGCATCGCCTCACACATAGAAAGAAGCCATGCTTAAACAGGAATCCCATGGAATGGTATAAAATTGGATAAATTGATCTACCTGAAATAGCCAATATAATGGGTTCGTACCATAAAAAAAAAAAAAAATCTGAATTTTAGGGAGACGTATAGGAGAAGGAGTGATGGGGGGAGGAACAATGGTGGTAGTAACATTAGCTTAGGGAGTGTTTGATAGAGGCGGTGGAAGAGAGGTTGTACCATCTATGTAGAAATAGCCGATGTGAGAAATGGGATCTATAACAGGTGGAATGGCGTGGTGTTGAGTGCATAGGGTAGTGAAGAGGCCAGTGATGGTATTGGTTAGGGTGTCTTGTTTAGATTCTAATGTCATTTGACGGGTTTCCATGGTTTGTTGTAGAGCTAGTAGCGACCATCATGGTGTTCTTGGGTGATATGGAATTGAGTTTGCAAATAAGCTAATTTGTCTAGGATGGTTTGAAGTGTTTCTTCGAGATATTTGGATGGTTTGGGAGGCATGGAGGTAGGTCAATGAAAGCACCAAATTATTACAATGCTTTAGGGAAGGAAGGGTTAAGGCATAAAAATTTGAAAAGGAAGGAATAGTCTAAAAAGATAAAAATGAAAATTAACTCTTTACCTTTTCTATTAAATAGAAATGTCTTATAAAGACCATAGAAATTATTGTAATTCAATCCTTGTAGGACAGTTGTTTCCTCTACTAACAAAGATATAACTATAAAATTTTTTCTTAGATATGACAACTAATGCTTCTAGATGTATTAATCTTTAAACTTTGCATACTTTGATGTTTTCCTGATGGGCCTTGAATATTTGGGCCAAGTATCATAGTCCAGGCCACTCTTGTGCTACCTAACAGCATAAGGTTTCAAAATTTAAGAAACACCTCCAACTATAAATGAAATACTTAGGGACCAAAAGGATGAAATTTTGAACATAATTTCATTATATGTTCAAACTTTTAACTCAATAATGCTAATTAAATTTTAGAACACATTTCTGTGACTCCAGAAATATGGCAAGTAACACAACTAAAAAATAAGAAAAGCATAGACTCAAGTAATAAACAATTGAAATCATGAAGATGCGTTCATGGGAATGGTACTTGGACAATGACTGTAGCCCTCAGTGTGTATCTTACATCGAACTTTATGGACAAAAACCAGGAGACACTTTAAGAAACTGATGGTTTCCTTCTCCAGAAGTTTAATAACATATTACTAAGTAAAAACCATGCTAAGAGTGCTCAAATGCCCCCACGCAATCCAATGACACAATGGGCACTATGAATGTTAAAAACAATGTATATGCGCAAATAGTCAAATAACATGTTGATTGTATGCTGCATAATTCTGATTTCCTCCTTTTCCCATCGCTTCTTTCAAACAGGTTTGACTATTTCCGCGTGTATTCATTCCAATAAATACAATATTAGAAACAGCAAGTAAGTGTTAAACTTAAGGGGATTTAGCTTCTGAGGGAATAAATTGAGAAAATGGACTGGATAATATTCTCGTTAACTGTGATATGTCACTATGATACAAACAACATAAAGCACTAACCTTTATTTATACTAGACCTTATTTAATGTGATCATGGATAAAAACTTGCAGGGGACAGATGTCTTGGTCTAAGATGAAAACGTTAGGATATGTACACGACACAAGTATTACGAATGATCTTCTCCAGAGGACAAGATCCTGTTACTTCTCCAGTGGAGTTTAAAAATTCATCTTCATATTAGGAACGAACTTCTTGATGCTATAAGAGCTGAAACTGGATATTTGCAATATCTTACAAACCCAAGTATAAATTCTTAACATCCCAGATTCTCGTCTATTCCAATGTATCCCACCGTGGCATTACCTAGATAACGATCATAAACTTTTAGACTTTCTTTTTGGATAAGGCAACCTTGCTGTAAAGCAATAACAAAACATTTTCCTTAAGTTGCAAATACCTTATTCCATAAAAGAATCTATCGATTACCATTCTCAGTTCTTAACCTTTATTCTGTGTTACGTAACTTACATTATTAGTATTTGCAAATTTCCTGATACGGAAATCAAGATCAAAGAGATAAAAATGCTTTGTAGAGCCTTTCAATAGGAAGTGTGTTGGATGTGCATCTGTCGAAGTCATTTCATTACTTCATGCCCTTTTCCCTGTTTTGAACAGTATATAACAAGGAGATAAAAAAAAATATAAGTTTTATTGTTTTTCATCCTAACAAATCAGAAACATACAGCGATACAAAGTGCAGTTCGTATAAAAACCCTCAACTAAAAGATTCTACCTTCTCTGCCTTGGCAGAACTCTATTCCTTCTAGATATACCTTTTCTTGCAAACTTAGATGTACGGGTTACCTTTATGTCATTGACTGTGCCTATGTGATTGCCATGCTTAAAGGCATTGCTTGTGTAACTGGGTTCTCCGAGACTATGATTCCTTTTACTCTTACATCTAAGATCTCTACTAATTTCAACTCTAGCATGATGTCTCCTAGGTTGCAAAGACTTCCTTAGGTGGGAGGCTTTATAATCTCTACTACGCAAAATTGATCTGCTCAATTTTGCAGATGTTGGAAAATTGTACGAAAGCCTTTCACATGTGTAATCTTCTTCTCCAGTTTTAAAGTAGAAATTCTTTTTCATGTCCATTCTGAACCTTCTTCTTATTCTTCTTGCTCTCCTGATATTGTTTAGCTTAATACACAAGAAAGTGCAAGAATACTCCCAAACATGGAAACAAGAAGAGAAACATGCCCATATCATTTTGCAAGAAGACCGGCAAAGACATCCACATATGCCCAATTTATGCACCAGATAGAAGAACAACAGAACTGCAAATAAACAGAATATACAAACCCAATTTCAGATGTCAAATTAAAAAGTATAACGTTCATGTCAAGTACTACAACAGACAATGTTACCAAACAGTTGAACTCACCAATGTAAGATAGCATAAATACCATGGCTAATTTCAGGATATTGGAAACGCAAAAGTTTTCGATATAGCACATGAAATCCCATGTTGGTCCACACACTGAGCTGAAACATATACAAACAAATACAAATATATCAAGCATGAAGTGGAAAGTGAAGAAATACACACATGAATCATAATGAGAGTAGAATAACCCTGCATGGTCTTACCTGCAAGACTTCCCAGAAAGAAATTCAATGGGAGAACTAAATAGTTTGCCAATAGCCTGTCCTAAGCCCGAAGCAAACGATTCAATGACGTTGCCCATATTCAAGAATCAAAGAGCTGTAGGAGATATTCATGAACAATTAATACTATTTATTACTAATGCAAAGTATTCAGTGAGGGTTTGAATAGGACACGATGTAATGCATTCAGTAAAATGTCTTTGATTTGAACATTATAGCCCGTGATGTTGTCAATATCCAAAAAACTAATTTTGCCACAATCTAGTAGCATGGTTACTGCTTATAATTAATATATTTATATTTAAAATAAAAGTAAAAAACATACATGTGTGTATGGATTATTAGCAAACAGATTACATTAAAAGGAATGGTGCATTAGCATATGTAGCAGCATCTGTGTTCTGTTCTATGGTGCATGTGCGTTCATTGAAGTAACGCTTTATGGGTTGCAAATAAAGTTGTGTTAAGAAAATTGCAGGCAGTGTTTGTACAGTTATTCTTACTGCACTTTTGTACTTGTTGTTTTGCTTTAACTCTAACTTGTGTAACTCTAAATTATAAATGAGGTTAATGTTGTCCCCGTCCGTTGAAAGGAACAAAGGACAACGGTGTTAACACATTAACAAAAGGATACAAAAGTACCTGAATGTGGATGAATAGTCGATAAATATAAAATGAGCAACCAAACAAAGGAGGAAGAAACCAAAATGTGAAAGAAGGTGGGTAGGCTTCTATTACAGAGCGTTGATTCCAACATCAAAATTGGCCATTATTTCTAACCACATCATTGTCTCTCTTAGTTGAGGTTGGCATGTTTACATGAATAAGAAGTTAACGAAGAAGACGTAACCGTTATTATATTTTACATATTTTTGAAAGAAAAGAAACTGCCAACTGAAAAGCCTATAGTTTGGTCCATCACAAGGGCTCGAAGGAGAAAAACCAAATCATTCCATCGTTTGAGGTGACCATAGAGGAAAAAGAAGGAGAAAATACCAAAATCACAACCATAGAGCAGGTAGGCATCTACATTTCGCAACCCATAAATTTGAACTGCACCGCCATAGTATATGAAAAGACTAAATTACACCACCCTAGGATACAAGAAAAGACTAAATACACCCCCACAGGATATGTGAAAAGACTAAATTATCCATGTTTTATATTTATATTAATACCTACATGTCCTTCTCTTCCCACTTCTTCTTCTTCCTTGTACACTGCAACCCCTCCGTCACACTACCGCCCCAGTTGAAGAAGTGGGTATTTATGTTGTTTCTATTTTGTTATTGATTATCTAGTGCTTTGTTTTATAATTTTGGATTTGAAAATATATTTTGGAATATACAATCTAGAATAAATATATTTTGGATTATGTATTTCAGATCCAAAAAAGCCAATTCAGAATGTATGATTTTTTAAAAAAACATTTTAATTGTATCATGTGATTTTTACTGTTGGCAGATATATGATCAGACCAAAGGTGGATTATCGTAAGTGGAAGTTAGATAAAGACTCATGATGTCGATTAGTAGAAGGGATAGAGAACAAGTTGTTATTGTCATTGATGTGGATGTGTTGCCACCAAACATATGACACAATGAGAAAGTAGGATTTGTTGGGGAACCTGTTGATACGTCCTTACTTCTGAGTTACACAGATCACATTGTTTGTAGACTGTGGGAGGGTAAGGATCAAGGGGAACTAAAGTTGTCTCACATAGAGGTAAGTTAAGTAAGTTTGGGATCCTTCAACCCCTTGTCACAGTGATATATTACTTATGAGACCACTAATAAATGTCTTATTTCAGCTTTTGTGGAAAGGTGACACGGCGAAACCAACAGTTTCCACCTCCCTATTGGTGAGATGATCATCACTTTGGATAATGTGTCAACATTGTTGCATCTCCCTATTGTTGGACAATGTGTCAACATTGTTGCATCTCCCTATTGTTGGACAATTTTGTTTGTATGTGACGTTGGATTTCACATCAGTGTCATTATTGTTGATTGAGCTCCTTGAGGTGGAGTTCGGTGATGCCGTGACAGAGTTGAGATAATGTCATGTTGCTCACGTTAGATAGAGTTGATTGCGCGCATTATACAACATTATACAAGGAGTGCATTGTTGCACGCAGCTCGTGCTTATTTGTTGTATTTTGTTTCCTGCACAATTTGCTGATAAAAGTGAAACATTTGTTAGTGTGTCGTACTTGTCACGATTTGGAAATATGATGATCTGTGGTGGGTACGCATGGAGAGCTACTGCACTTAGTCACATGTACGATCAGTTGGGAGATGTTTACTTTGTGTAGACAAAGCAGTTAGGAGGTTATGTCGTTCTTGTATAAGTAAATAATATTGATAATTTGAAAAAAAAATTATCAGCGTTGATAATTTGAAAAACTTAGATTTATTTTCAATTAAATATATGAATAATATTGAGTTCATAATGAATCAAACGTGGATATATGAACACTTTCCATAAATGGGAATGAGGGATATCAATCCCACATATCATAATCTCTTCCCTCATGTGTACTGTTGTGTCACCGGATGCCATATATGTACAATTGGCGTTGTGCGCATGAAAATGGTTTTACCCATGTTGGGGTGCTTTAGAGTCCTTATGATGACCATCGCCTTAGTTGACCCTTTGAGGCGATATCCATATTTTCATAATATATCCAGCTTGCGAACTTGATCACAACGCCATTTTTCGAAGCATCACTGTGACAATTTGGGTACAAACAAATGATTCATCGCCCTCCCCCCTTTTAAATGAGGTGTAGTTACTATTATTGATGACCAATGTTTGCACTTTACAAATCATCTTGTTACCAATGTGACATTGCTTCACATTCCTTAGCATATGCAGTCAAATACATCCACTAGTTCAAATACATCCACTACTCATTCGGTCATCAAACCATAACAAAAATTTATTTGCTTGAAATGCTTAATGTAGAGCTGGAAGGAAAAGATTAAAATTTTATAATTATTGATATTTTAAAAGAAAATACTTAAAATTTATTTATAGATATAGAAAAGATAAATTAAAAGAATATAATGAATAATAGGATGATTATAGATTATTTTTGTTTTCTATTTTTCTTTTATAAAACAAAGGTAAAAAAAAATTCTCTTTTAATTTTTAAGTTTATATTTTTTAAAACCGGATGGTTATTTTGTTTTCATATGATAGATAAAATTACAAAACAAAAAAAAAATTATTAAAAAATTGCATGACAAAATTACAAGTTTTTTTTTGTCGCATTTTGTCAAAATCAGTTTTGTATTTAGAAAGCGGTCCGGTAGTGGGTGACCTGATAAGCCCAACAAATACTCGCTAGGAGAGGCTTGAAATGGCTCTGATACCATATTAAGAAGTGGACTTTAAGCCTAACTCAACCCCATAAAACCGGCTCAATGGGGTGAGGTTTGCACCCACTTATATACTATGAAAGGCTCTCATCTCTAGTCGATGCGGGATCTCCAACAATTTATATTATAATATTTTAATTCTTCATATTTAGATTTAAATTTTAAGAAAAATATTATAAAATGTACCATTTACAAAAAGTTATTTTTTATATAGTTTTTTTAATAAAAGAATAATGTATTAGTTTTACTAAGTTTTTCATTAAAGTACGCATTTCACTTTCATTTTGTTTTGCAGGATATTCTATCATATAAACAATCTTATAACGTATTTATTTTTCTTAAATAATTAATAACTTATATTAAAAACATAGAAATGGGTACCTTAAATATTATCAATATTTTTTAATATTTCTTTCATTAATAAATATATTTATAAATATTTATAGAATTTTTTAAATAATTTTTCTAATGTTTATTATTTTTTTGCATTTTAATAGATTACATAACAAAATGGAAAATATAAGTGATAAAAGATCAACACAACAAAGACAAACTTGAACATTTACGCTTTGTTTGGATTAGGGAGTGGAAATGAGGAAGTGAATTTAAGATGATTTGAAGAGAAAGTGTAAAGAAAGTTAGGATGTTTGGATTAAGGTAAATAGAATGAAAAGTGTAGGGAAAGTTTATAAAAGTTTGTGAGTGATGTGATGGGTGTGATTGAAATTATATTTTTTTTA
>Ga0123341_1001743_pt1 | contig 16935 bp, 10 predicted proteins | sample Turbeapinknodule_FD_89959 | JGI IMG/M metagenome (GOLD analysis project Ga0123341, IMG submission 89959) | Root nodule microbial communities of legume samples collected from Mexico - Turtle bean Mexico pink nodule | ecosystem: Host-associated > Plants > Roots > Nodule | place: Mexico: Nepantla...
ATCAAATATGTATTATTTTTTACCTTTAAATAAAATACCTTTTTTTTAAATACATTTAAATAAAATGAAATACATATAAAAATATATTATGAATTCTCTTTTCTGAAATATGTTTCTCGATTTTTTTTTTCTGTAACGACATTTTTGTTTTGTGGATTTTTTTTGTCTGCAATGAGATTTTGATTTTTTTTTATAGATTTTTATTTTTGGGACAAAATAATCTCTTCATAATCTACTTTTTCAGAATGTATTATTTTCAATTCTAAATTTTCATTTCTGATTAAAATTTTAAACTGTGTTGAGTAAAGTTTAAAAAGATTGGGTGTAAGAAGAATTTGTCTAGTTTTGAATATGCCGAAAGCACATATGAGATTAGGCCATTTTTTCTTGCATTCCCATTATTACTAACTGCATCCCTACTAACCTAAAAAGACAAAAATACCTTCCCCCACTGTACCACACATTTGCTTCTGTCATTACACCACTGCATTCGAGAGGACGAAGAAGGGAGAAAGCTCGTTTTGGAAAAAAAGTTCGTCCGAAAGCTATTATCTATGTTTTAGAAAATTTATTTTGAAAATTTTATTTGCAAAATTTGTTCCAGAACAGTTTGGTTTAAAAATCTTGTTTCATGTTTTGGAAAATTTGTTCTAAAAATTTTGTTATAAAATTTCGTTTTAGAAAGTAATTTATGTATTTTGAAAATTTTGTTCTTAAATCATATCCCAAAATTTTCAGAACATCACGAAGAGTAAAATAATCATTGATAAAAAGTAAAATGATCATTTTAAAAAATATATAAAGCTGCAGTTAGAAATTATAGAAATGTAGAAAGAAAAAGCCGAAAACTGAAGCCTCCTTGGATTATAAATATTAATGCAACCGTTTCTGTTTATAAAACATTTTCAACTAATTCTAACATGCAACCGTGTTCGTTTTTTCCGTGCATAGAGCTGACAGATAAAAGAACGAATGACCTATGAAAGAGTTCATTTGTATTTTTAATTCTGATATTTAGAATAAATATTTTCTTAGTTCCTCAAATTAAGACATGTTTATTTTAGTCCTTTATTTAGTATTTACAAACTTTTACCAGTTTTAGAAAATAAAAAATGTCTTTTCAAATTTTTGGAGTAAAAAACCAGAATTGTTCGAAATTTTAAGGATTAAAAACATAATTAAGTCAAATAAAACTAACGAAAGAAAATAAACAAAAACAAATAAAATTAAAAATATTTAGTTGAGAAGGATAAACCCCATCTCAAAGTTAATTTTCCTCTATCGAAACAACTAATTATTTATATCTACTCAACTGGTTTTCATCCGCTAAACCAAAATATTTTACAAATGGCTAAAGTGAAACTAAAACAGAACCAAAACACATAAGGAACAACATCTAAGTTTGGCCTTTTATTTAATTCTCTCTGAATTTTCAACACTGTTTATGCAGTGAAGCCACTTCCAATCAATTTACATAAAACAAATTATGCTAATTTGGTAAAAGAAATATAAGATTAAGATTAGAGCATGAAAAAAGGAGAATCCTGTTTAGGACAGCCACTGAATAAAAGCTAATACAATAGAATCCTAGAGAATTTGCAAGAAGGTTCATCTAACTGTCACCTGGGTGCTCTGTTCCTAATTTCTAAGACCTTCTTGTGAGAGTTAGAGTGCAATGATCCTACAAAAGTGGGGCTGGCTGCAGGCCGGTATTCAGCAAAGAGCCGGCCAGACCGGTACCGAACTCCACAAGCATTGCATAGGGTCTTTGGACCCATTGGTCCCTCTCTCCATTGTGGTGTCTTTGTCACCTCACAATGCAAGCATTTTCTGCCTGCAACTGATTCCTCTGATGAGGATCTCTTCATCTCTTTGTTAGCTAGCAGAGGAACATTCTTTTTCCTCTGCTTTTTTACCATGCTTGACAATTTCCCAAGTGGTTGTGTTTCTAAATCTGATTTTGAGACAGCTGTTCTTCGAAATTTTTGAAAAGCTGGTGAAGTGCAGAAGAAAGGAATGGAGTATAGCAGGGTGATGTTTGAGAGAGCCCTGCGTTTGCTTCGGGGACGCTTTGTTGGGATAACAGGTAACTCAAAGTTAGAGTTCTCAACTGAGGGAGAACTGCTACTGCTTTCAAAAACAGAAACTGGGCTGTTTGTTTGGAATTGGTGCAAATCTTTTCCTTTGAAAGACACTTTTTGAATAGGAATATTTTTGCTATATGTAACCGCCGTCTTCGCTGGCTGTTTTTTGAGAAAACACAGCAAATCCACAAAAAGATAAAAACAATCAGATTCACACAGTTAAAATGCGTATGTTTACAAGAACAGGATAAATTTTCAACATTCCTTGATGTTTTGAGTAATGAGAGAAGTGCATCAGGTAATATCTTCCAGCATTTATATGTGTCCCACAGCTATTAACCGGAAAGCAATTCTAAAGCTCATAAACTTGTGTGCTACTCAATTATCAAAAGCCATAGCACAAAGTCAATACTATCAAGAACCAGTCAGTAAAACCAACTGTCTTTCACAGTGACAGTTTCTGATTTGTGCAGGCTCGGCTATTATTTTTTCTAAACAAACTGTATAATACAACTTGATCCTTTTCATGAGGCATTTTTTTTACATAATCTGTGCTGAAATCTGTCTTAGCTTGGTGTGTGTTTGGAATCTAATCTAAAACTTAAGTTCTGCTACACTATAAGAAAGTCTGGGTAGCTTCCAGAAAACACAAACAAACGAATCTTCCACCACAAACACGAGAAAAAAACAGTTAGTTCTCAGCAACCTTTCCGTGAATGAAGTTTCATAAGCATTATAGACAGGAAAGGCTTTGGCCAAGATAAGGATTAAGCATTATAGTGTTCATATGTCAAGTTCAAGCACACTATGACACATCAATCCATCTACTTCAAAAGGATCACAGAAAACAGATTTACTTTATTTTATATATGAATGCATATACTCATCATTCAAAATAACCAAAACACTCCAACTTACAATCATTGCATAGAACTACTGTCTCTTTTTCAGGGCAATACCCATAAAGTTAAGAGGCATGAGTACCAAGATAATTTTGAGACAGATTTTCAATTTTTCACGGTGTAACTATCATACTTAAAACCTAATATCTGCAAATTATGCATACATGATGAGTTCATGATTTTGCACAACAAGAAACCAATAAATACTTTAAGCATACCTTTAACTCCAAAACAGTCCCCTCTTTTATGATTCAAGTTTGAAACCACAATACACGAAAAAGAAGAAAAGTGTTAGACTAGATATTAAATATAGGTAGCATGTACTTGTATTGGAAAACTATTATGAGTTATTTACTTATTAGCATTAATTTCTTGTACCTTGTGGTGCTCTTGATGTATTTTTTTCTTCTATAAATAACAAAGATCAGCTGGGAGATAATCAATCTCTTAAGCTCATTTTATCATATTTTAAGGCTTAACCCCTCTGTTAGTTTTGTGGTTGTCCACCGCCATCCACCATAATCCTCCGCTACCACCATCTCTCCCTATTCATTGTTTTGTTATATGACGAACACCTAGTCTGGTTCATCTCATTGAGATATACGGGATACATAACGTTTTGTTGTCATCCACCTTTTTCTCCGACGACCAGGAATCTAGTACATCTCATTGTGCGATGTCCAACCCACCTAGTCAAGTCCATTGGTTCTCCGCTACACGCCACCATGTGAGTCATCTCCTTCCACTATAGCTCAGCGTGTTAAGGTTATGTGCCACCTTCCGATCACCAGAACATCTTTGCGTCTTCTCCGAAGAGCTCACCGGAGTTCCTTGTCCTTGTTTCAACCTTTGTTTCTTTGGTTTCAACTTTGGTTGAGAGACTCCTATCTGCTTCTCTATCTCATACTCTTCCTCCACCACTATTTTCCGAATTTTACAATTGGCATTGGTTGTGGAGGGATTGTTACTGAAGTTCTGGTTGACAGTGAATTCTTTCTTTGATATGCCTTCCTTTACTCAAAGTAGATACAAATGTCCTCAATGTTCCTTTTGTAAGAGAATCGGCCACACTCAAAGTAAATGTTTCTTCTTACATTGTTTTCCTAGCAAGACAACAAACATTTTCCAATCTAATAAGGTTGAACCACATTTTTCTAATGAAGAATATCAATAATATCTCAATTTGAAGTCCGACATCCAATCATAGTCTTTCACTAGTTTGTCAACAACTTGCATCTCTCAAACCTTGGAATGTCAAAGTCCAAGGATAGTTGACTCACGTGCTTTCGATCACATTTTTGGCAATACTTCCTCATTTTCTTCCATTTCTCATCCTAAAATTCCTCATATTATTACTTTAGCCAATGGATCCAAAGTTACTTCTCAAGGAATTAGTCAAATCTCCCTTCCATAGTCTTTGAACCTAAAACAAGTTCTTTTTGTCCCTAATTGTCTTTTTAACCTAATTTCCTTAAGTCAATTAACTAAATCTTTAAATTGTTCTATAACCTTTGATGCAAATTCTTTTGTTACACAAGAGCGTAGTACAGGTTGACTGATTGGTGAAGGATACACAAGAGCGTAGTACATGTTGACTGATTGGTGAAGGATATAGAAGAGTGTAGTACAAGTTGATTGATTGGTGAAGGATACGAATCCAGGGGACTCTACTACTAGGCACTAGACCGTCAATGTCTTGTTTAGCATTCCAATCTCCTAAGCTTCTACATGATCGTTTGGGTCATTCACATTTATCAAAATTAAAAAGGATGATTCCTGAACTTAGCAAACTCCAAGTCTTAGAATGTGAGTCATGTCAATTAGGAAAACATATTCGGTCTCCTTTTCCAAAAGGAATAGAATCAAGAAGCTACTCTGTGTTTTCTATAATTCATTATGATATTTGGGGTCCAAGCTGAGTTTCATCCTTTGGGTTTCGTTATTGTCACTTTTATGGATGAATATTCTAGTTGTATTTGGGTTTACTTAATGAAAGATAGATCTAAACTTGTGAATATCTATGTCTTTCTTTAATGAAATCAAGAACCAACTTGGCCAAGTGAGTAAGATCTTAAGGAGTGATAATGCTAAAGAATATTTTTCTTCTAGTTTTTCACTCTTTTAAACTCACATGGCATTTTGCACCAACCCACCTGTTCTCATAGACACTTAGTCGAAACCGCTCGTACACTTAGTTGACACTTAGTTGGTCTATTGCCATTCAAAAAGGTATGCATTCTATATGGAATCCTCATCCTATTTACAATTTTCTAAGCTATTATCGTCTATCCCCTGACTATTGTTCTTTTATCTCCTTTGTATCTTTCATTACCATTCCTAAAAGTGTAAGAGAAACACTTGATTGGTGGCCAAAGGATATACTCAGATTTATGGCCTTGACTATGATGATACATTTTCTCCCATAGGCAAAATGGCTATTGTGTGTCTCTTCTTTGCCATGGTAGCTATACATCATTGGCCTCTCTATCAATTAGATATAAAAAATGTTTTCCTTCATGATAATTTAGTAGAGGAGATTTACATGAAGCAACCTCCTGGTTTTGTTGCTAATGGAGAGTTTGACTTGCTTTATAAGTTACATCGATCTCTCTATGATCTCAAGAAATCTCCTCATGCTTGGTTTGGAAAATTAAAAAAAAATCACATTGTTCAACTTTTGAAATGAAATGTAGTGAGATAGATAATTCAGTGTTTTATTGTCATACCTCTCCTGGAAAATGTGTTTACTTAATTGTGTATGTTGATAACATAGTTATTACAGAAAATGATGCTATTAGAATCTCGTACCTAAAGGAACACTTATGTAATCACTTTAAGACCAAATACCTTGGAAGTCTCAAATACTTTCTAAGCATTGAAGTGGCTCAATCAAAGAAAGGCGTTGTAGTTTCTCAAAGGAAATATGCTTTAGATTTCTTGGAAGAAACAGACATGAATAACGGTAAACTAGTAGATAGCCCTATGGATCCAAACCAAAAATTAAAGGTAGATCAGGGTGAATCTTTCTCTGACCTAGAGAAATATAGAAGACTTGTTGGGAAACTTATTTATCTCACTATTACTAGACCTAGTATATCTTTTGCAATAGGTGTTGTTAGGCAATTTATGCAAAATCCTTGTACTGATCATTAGAATGTTATCATTTGCATCTTACAGTACCTCAAAAAGGCTTCAAGGCAAGGTTTGTTGTACGAAGATAAAGGGAACACCACAATTTATGGGTATTGTGATGTTGATTGGACAGGACCTCCCATGGATAGACGCTCCACTACAGGGTAATGTGTTCTCATTGGAGGAAACACTTTCTTAGAAAAGTAAGAAATAAAATGCGGTTGCCCGATCTAGTGTTGAAGCTGAATATAGGACAATGGAATCTCTTACTTGTGAACTTGTATGGGTAAAACAATTTCTTCATGAATTAAAATTTTGTGACATCACAAATGAAGATGTATCGTGATAACCAAGATCCTCTCCACATTGCTTCCTATCCAGTGTTCCATGAGAGGGGACTAAACACATAGAACTTAATTGTTATTTTATTTAGGAAAAGTTTTGTCCGAGGAAATTTGTACTTAGTTTATCGGATTCAATGATCAACTTGCATATGTGTTAACAAAATCCTCAAGGGACCCTCATATTGAATTTATTTGTTCCAAGCTTGGTACGTACAATTTATATACTCCAGCTTAAGGAATAGTGTTAGAATTGGTATTAAATATAGGTAGTAAGTAGTTGTATTGGAAAACTGCTATATGAGTTGTTTACTTATTAGCATTAATTTATTGTACCTTTTGGTGTTCTTGGTGTATTTTTTCTTCTATAAATAACAAAGATCAGCAGAATGATAATCAATCTCTTAAGCTCTTTTTATCATATTTTCAGTCTTATAAAAGGAAGAAAAAAACACAAACAGGACACTTCAAGTCACTCTACTGGAGGAAATACCGGAGGAGGATGGAATCACCCCACTCACTAAAATATGTTATGCAATTAGTAGAAGAGTAACCCGATAATATTGCTTCCTATTAAGCTTGGATATAGGTTATTATATTAGTTTGAGATTCAAATCATGAATCACCAAGCTAATTTTTGAATTGTGAATTATAATTTGTATCGAATAATAAGAATCAAAGAAAACATAAAGTAACTTCAAAACTGTCAAATAAATTATATATAGAGTTCAATGTTATAATTTTAAACTAGAAACAGATAATCACAACTTATTCGTAAGTCTCCTTAAACAAAATTGTCAAATAAAGTAACTATATAGTGTTCAATGTTATAATTTTAAACTAGAAACAGATAATCACAACTTATTCGTAAGTCTCCTTAAACAAAATTAATAGTTATACTTAAATATGAGTTTGTGAAGAATTTATTTTGGAAGAATGAAAACAAAGCAATTAAACAACTATAGAGTAACTATAGAGTACTTGCAGTGACTAAGCAGGTGACAAATAAAGTAGTAGGGTAATCAAATAGGATAAGTTCAAGCATCCTTCATTAATTCCTTTTATTTAACACTTAAACATATATGACTTTTCAATTTCTTTCATGAGAATATGTGAAAGAAAAAGAAAAAGGAGAAAAATAACAAATCATGTAATTCATATCACTTAAAATTACCCTAATTCATTTATGTACCTAACATATTCAAAGTCATTTGAAATAACTTACGACACAAATTGATAGACAGCAAAATCACATAGAGAAATTGAGAACACAAATGATGAATTTTGTGTGTTCAGACCACAATGAAACTATTCAATTTATCGATACAACATATTCAATTACCCTATTTTATGCTAATAACATAAATATAAAATCAATCTAATTAATCCTAATATTATCAATTGATTCTAATATCATCAATTAGTATATGAACAGGATCCTACAAGAATCTAACAATTCTAATAAATATGGCTTGGACACTGGATATGACAACAAAAGTACAATACAACAAACATGAAGAGATTCAAGAACTTGCTAATTCATGACATAACTTAGAAATATTAACAAGAATTTAAAAAACAACATTTTACATAAATGCACTATTTCAATATTTGCAATGCAAAGAAACATTGAACATTTCTCATTAATAAATCATTATATTAATTAATGTGATCAGACCAAAAAACTGTAGTTACAAATCTTTTGATTGCCCATATTAGAATATATAGTTTCTCCCATCCCATGTCAAAATGTCAAAAAAAAGGTCTTACTTCCATGTAATTGCCTACTATTTACTATTGGCTTTTAGGATACAAAGGAAAGACAAAGACATGTAATTTTGATCCTATACAAAGTACAAAATCCATATCCCAAATATGCCAGTCAAATAAATTTTAAAAATAAAAAAAGGAGCATAGTCCTTGGATATTAACTAGGAAAACTATACACATAAGTATGAAATACGGGTATGCCACTTTTGAAGTATTTGGGTTTCTTAGCCTGCTTATCATGTAAATGTGTGGAAACCAAATCTATAACATATGATTTTACCACAATTTTTTCTTCTACAATCGTTAGAAAGTTATCCTAATTGTACTCAGTCTTAGCTTGCCTAACTTACAGCCTTTTTGGAGGTTTTTCTAAATTGAAACCCCAAAGTCAGTGGTTTAATAATCTGGCACTGACTAGTGATACAATTAGAATAAAGTATCCCAATCACTTTATGACCCGGTTTGGTAAGGTTGAGTTAAACAGGTTAAGTTAAATCTAAATCCATTGTTGGTCTACTTGCATTTGCCACGCTGGTTGGAAGTCATGATGGATTGTGTTGGAAGTCATCTTAGCCCCACCTATGTTGAAACCTCTTTGGGAGTTACCTAAATTGCAACTTCAAAGGTGGTAGTTTACTGCTACTTGGAAATGGTTAAAATAGAGTATATAGTAAAACTTACTTTACTCATCAATTTTGCGGAGTGGAGTTAACTCCAAACCAAATTCTAAGAAGACCCAAATCAACAAAATGTATGCTTCTACGTTGAGATACTCACGTTTCAGTTTCACACAATTAAACTATGCACATAATATGTTTATCAGATACTATAATTAAGCTTAATTGAAGTAAAACTCCGAGTTTCCCTCTGCCAAAGGGAAACATGACAAAGGAATAAATTCATGGAGCGTGAGTGAGGGCAAGAAACTCACAGAAGCAGAGAAACCCGTTTCGACTTTCACAATCTCATTTTGAGTACGAGCACAGAGCTGAGACGATTGTACAGGAAAAATTCCCAGTGAAGGCTCTTCAATGAATTTGAACTGAGCATCCCAATCTTGTTCCATACCATCGTCAGTTTCCACATCTTCAAGGGGCAAATCGAAAAGCTCGATGTCCATGACATCATCAAGAATATCGTCCGACAAACCATTAAAAGTCTTGTCAAAAAACAACCAGTCCTTCATGCTCGCAACACCTCCAAAAGAAACATTAAAAAACCAACCACCCATGATTATTGGTTAAAAAAATAGAAAAATAAGTATAAGGCAGACTCATTGTCATAAATTCATAATGGGATTACTGTTGTTATTACTTTTTGACGAACATAATGAGATTATTATTATTATTATTATTGTTGGTAGTATTATTATTATCATTATATTATTTCGTGAACAAAGGAAAATGAAAAGAAAAAACAAAACAAAAATGCAGCTACAGTGATTAAACCCATGAAATGTGAAAGAAGCAGCTAAGGAACGGTGACGTAGGTTGGGTTGTAAAGAATGAGACGCTAAAACATTGCAGGACTTTAAGATTATTGTGAAAAAAAGATGGAAATGAATGCAGATAGTGAAATGGAGCAGAAAATGAAAAGGTGCAGAGAGAGTGGGGGGAAAGGTGAAAGAAAAAAGAAAAAGGCAATTGAGAATGGAAGTGAAGAGAAGAGACTCACAGTGACAGAGAGATGACAGGTGAATGAAATTGGCGCAACTCAACTGAAACTGAACACAACAGATTGAGTAGATTCTTTGGAATCTCTGTGTCTGTTGCCTTTTCTTTTTTCTTTTTTTTTTACGGCGGTGGCGCTACCATGAGGAAGCCCTTATCTCCACTTCTTTCTCTCCCCTTTTTTCAATTCCCATCTCACATATATATATCTCTCCTCTCTATTTTATCCTACTTAACTACATTTTTTTTCTTTCGAAATAATCACCTTTACCTTCAAATTTATATTGGTTAAATTAGTGTTTTATTTTGTGTAATAAAATTAATATTTATTCTATATAAGAACATATAAAGATATATCATATTCATGTCTTTAAATTTTGAGATAAATAAAATAGTTATTTTTGTATATTACATAATACTCAAATTATTACATTTACTTTATTTTAAAATGTGTGCAAAACAATAATAAAATACACCTACTTTTAATTAGATGATACAAATCCAAAAATGAAAACATATGTTCAAATATATTTTTCATACGTGATGAAAAGAAAAAGAAAGATTTCATGACAAAAACTTGTTTTAAAAGATAAAAGAAATAGATGTTCTGTAGAAGTTAACTATTTTATTTATAAACTTAGGCAGATGTATTTATTTATGCAGATTCAAAATCACCTCCCCTTCCCACCGTCCTTGGATAAAGGTAAATCATACAGCTGAACAAAAAAAATCACGACCCACCGAAAATTATGACATTCACATTTCTTCTCTTTTTTTACTTCTTCATAATTCATTATTGCTTGCATTGGTAGTGGAGGAGGGACCACGCAGAGCGGTTGACATTGCCATGTTCAATAAATTCGACCCCATAAATGCTTGCAAATTCCGAAAAGATGTTGAGATGTGCTGTAAAATTTTGAAAATATACTTATAAAATTATTTCAAGAAATTATTGAGCCAATTGCTACGTACGACCATAATTAATTTAGTGCATTGAAATGAGAAAACAATTTTTCGTATCTTTGGAAATCAACTGAAATCAAAATAAGAATACCAAATATACTAACACAATATTCAATAAAAACTGAAGGTTGGTTTAATATTTCAACTAAAATTCAAACCCATCGTTAGTCCATTACTCTTCATTTTAGTAGCGTTGTAAAAGTACTGCCGCCAAATAAAAAGGAAGAATTGCAACAAAATTTGAAAAATAAAAAGGAAAAGGCTTTAAGAACCAAGATTCTTATAACGGACAAAACATGGAGCAAAATCCAGTTTAAGCTGTACTAACGTGTATGAGAATATGGATCAAATTTTGTCTAAAATATATGTCTCGAAGATCTTTTAGACTCTGATCCCACAAATTATTATTTAATTACTTTCACTTCTTAACTTTCCACGTTCTTCTTCTAGCGTTTACAATTAGTAAGAATATGAAGAGGAAGACAAAAGTAATTGCTAGTGTAACGAGCCTCCATATTCCATATGCAGTGCTCACGTTATCCCAACTATCCTGCAATTCACCATAGTAAAATAAATCAAATTCAAGAAACGATTTCGGTGCAAGTCAAGCAAAGTCTTCCGGCAGTTGCCCTTCCACGTGCAGATAGATCTAAGATTATCAAATGTGGCCGTGAAGCCAACTTTACGGAGTAATATCTTACTCATTATATGCATTTTATATAAATAAACTTCATTACATGGATATACATACAAATACTTCACATATATGCTTCATAAAGAAATATATCAGGTTTTAAAATTCGTAGATGGTTTTCATTAAAATTCAAATCTAATACACAGATGAACCATTTACAACAATTTGTTGCAAAGTTGTCCCGAGATTAAATTTAAAGAAATTACACGAATAAAATAATAACTCTAAATATCAAGTCTCGAAGTTACTATTGGGAGAATGCTATTTTTTTCTTATTTCCATTTGTGAAAAATTAAGACTTTTCTCCAACCATTAACTCCCGTGGATATGATCATCTTAAGAGAGAAAATGTATAAAACCAGCATCATACCTCATTAATCAGCAACGAGGTTTTATGTTGTTTATTGAAAATGGTTCTTGCATATTCGTAGAGCTCCAAGTCGAGGTCATTAAGAGATCGTATCTCATGGAGAACCTCCTCAGAAACCTGAAGTCGTGCCTGTAAAATCACAAATCATTAGAAAGGAATAACACTGAAATCAGATGTCACCATTAATCAGACACTAAAGATAACTAAAAATTCAAAAGAAAAAGATTGTAGATGTTGAAACAATTTGTCAATGTATAACAAGTCATATTATAAATTTCTAAAATATATACATGCAGTTTCACTTACATGATATTCTGAACCACAAATACCAATAAAATGTACCGATATATGTATTTTACATAATAAATTTTATTAGCTTGTCATCGACTTCTAAAAATAACCACTGTATACACCCAATATATAATGCACGTAAATGTCAATGTCAAAGCATCCTTGCTGATTTGAAAGCCGGTGAAATGATTTGAGATACAAAAGTTTACACAATGAAAGAGTGCACAACACAGGTATTCCAGACTATACACACAAATTTAAGTCCAAGTCTAAATAGCTCGAAATACAGGCACCACCAATCCATGTAAGAAATACATATTCTGGACAGCGGTACATGTCTATACCTGAAGAGTGAGTTGGGGAGGAATAGAACTACTAAGATTACCTCTTTAGTAAAGTTCACTGGAGAAATCTTCTTCAAAGAAGCTATACGTCGGCGGGACTGGGACTTCCGTAAATTGGCAATACAGAGTTCATAAGCATCCATTAGTTCTCCAACAGTCATCTAAAATAAATAACAGATCAACATGCAGTTTAAATATGAGAAACAGAATATCTGGCATGACAATAGAACCACCACACTTGCTAAGAAAACAAACTTACATTAGATTCTGTTGCTTCTCCCCCTTCACTAGAAATAACCTCACTTTCTTCCCTGTTCAAGGTGCTATTCTGTTTTACAGTGAGAAAAGTTGTAAGAATGCTTTCCATATTCAAATTTCAATAACAAATCTCCTCCATCAAAGAGACGCTTCTTACCTGATGTTCGCTGCTATCAGGATCAGAAATCGAAAATGAAGTCCTTTCTGTAGTACAAGTACACGATCAATGTCATATGTCAATTAAAATACAGCACAATCTATATCCAAGACTATAAATGTCAACACCAAAATACTAACCAATGATCATTTCAAAATGTGATACTTAACACACATCAGAAACTATTACATGTTTTGGTGCAAGCAAGAATATGATCCTCAAACAAAAAAAAAAGAATGAGTGTTACCATCATTCTCCAAATTCTGCACCATTTTAGACACCTTCGTTTTTGTAACTAGAGAAAAAGTTTGACACAAAGAAAGTGTTTAACCACACTTACCTGAATTATCTGTAGTTTCCATGCTAGGATTTGGTGCATTAAGCTGTGATATCACTTGAGTACCAACCACATTTGCAAATTTTGTTGCAGATTCTCTATGTTCCTCTGTAAGACCAACATATAACATATCATCCAGTCTCTTCTGCAATATGTACAAGCATGAGCCATTACAGTGTTGAAGAAAGGATCAGCATGGGAAGCAAACAATTATATGATGCAACTATCTCCTTTAATTATTTAATACCTTCGCAACTTGTAGCACATATTTACCAAGAGTTTTGTATTTCTGTACACAATGGCGCACTTCATGTGCCTCTGCTATATAAGAATTGTTTGTCAAACCTGCAACCTGATAATTGAGCAGTACACCAAACTCAATTACATATAATACAGACAGCATTATCAAGCAACTCCGTGCATACATGATTTGAGCTTTTATTTGCATTTGGGGGTTTAAATTTGCAGGCTATACAACCAAAATTAAGCACTGCACATCCTATCTTGTTAGCCCTGTATTTAAATGAAGGCTGCGCTATTGGTGTTTGTTAAGGCTTAAGGCAAGAGTGGGTCATACAGTAAGACATTCATAGTATTTCCTGAAAATGATGAAGCATAAGAATGTCAACACTGCTAAAGAACAGCTACTGAAGTACCTGGAATGTGGCTCCATTATGTACAACATCCAAAGCCACAGGATCATTGATGTATTCTTGTAATGGCATTGCAAAATCTTCCATGTCATAAGAATCATTGCTCTCAATGATATTATGTTCCCTACTATATCTGGCATCTCTCTGTCAATTAAGGTCTACATCAATCATGAATACATCACATGGAAGTATAGAAGAACATGTAAAAGTAATGGACGATTGGTATAACCCAGTACATGAGAACATACATTAGCCAATAGAAAGATATCATGAACCAAAGAACTCATTTACATCCATTACTTCAATGAATGGCTACAAATTCATATTATACACATTTACATCCCTAACCAGACCATAGGAAGCACATTCATGTTCAAAATTAGTTTTCAAACAAGAAGCAGGCTCCATTGCCTTTAGCACAAGTGATAGTGTGTCAGCAGCAAATAGACTCTTACAACCTTATACGGATTTAGAAGCCTGGAAATAAAATTCCCAAAAAAGGTCAATGCCAAAGAATAAAATAAAATAAACATACCCTAGCAAATAGGTCTTCTCTCATCCATGGAACCAGATACTTCCACGGCCATATCTCCAGTGTGCTTACTCCTTTGGTCTTAGAGCTTAAGCGCAGGGCCATCTTTGTTGCAGATGTCAAGTTTGGATGCACCAAAAATCTAGCTGCAACCTCTATTGAAAATTCATATGTACTAAAGACACGGTCAACTGGATCCCTAAGTATGGTAACAACAGAAGTTCTCTCCCGTGGAAGTTTGGATGTTATGCTATAGTCATCATGTGTAACTAACAGCCTGCATTTTGTTTTACTGCAAATTCACAAAAACAATAGAACACAAATATAAGTATTTATGTTGGACTTTATAATAGTGTACTTTTTTAAAATCTAAAATATGGGTTTTCAGCAATGTAGTAAGACTATTGGTGAGAATGTTGTGACCTTATAGAAGCTGCTATGCTTTAGATGCGAAGAAAAAACAGCTGAGAAGATCTGTCATAATTTTGTTGAATAAAAATATCATAAAGACTGCTGTGAATTGTACTCATTCTAGTGTGTAAAAAGAACAACAGAAAAGGAGTTGAAAATGTCTACATTTACAGAGACGTGGGTATAACTATAGACAACAAGGTCCTAAACTTGGCAAGAGAAAATGTCAAAGAGCTTAATAAGTTTTGAAGGCCACATTAGGTATTATAATATTATAAACTACTCAACAGTCACAGACTCACAAGTTACAAAAAAATGCAATTTAAGCCACTCCGAAAAAGCTTTAGTGATCTCTACTGTCCAAAAGCACCAGCATCAAAACCACAAGCCCCCAACTACGCCAGATGGGGCTAAAATGCCACCAACACCCAAAACACTCACTTTAGCATTTTAAAATATTTAGAAGAAAAGAAATTCACACGCATAATAATCGAAGAACAACAACTACTAAAATAATGAACTCAGGCAGCACCTTGGATCAAAGCGCAACTTATCATAAGAGCGAGGACACTCCAGATAGCTGGGATACAACTTTTTCAAAAAACTGCACAAACAACAGAACAGGTTAACAAATTGAATTAAAAAGAGAATGCCAGAGTTAAACACACATCAGGAATTAAATTACCAGTGAAAATACGTCCTCCCTCCCGTTCGAGGAACATGCAAGAAAAACAGCAAATCCCTCAGCGTATGTTTATCCTCTTTTGTCATTTCCTCATCAAGCGAAGAACTCGTCCATCTCTTAACAACGCCTTCGCACTGTCCAAAATCATTTTCCGCAAAAGAACCGTTCACTGACACAAAATATCATAAAAATAAAACACAAGTCAATCCACAAAGACAGAAACGGACAAGCAATAAAAAAATAAAAAACGAGGAATGATTGTTACCTAATCCGAGAAGAAGGAGGAAGAAGGCGCAGAGCTTGAGAGTAGGATCCATTCACGAAACCCCTACACTACTCCTGCAACAAAGAAGAACGAAAACCCTAACGAGCCGAAGAGAGAGAGAGATAGTGACATGGATGAATGAGAAATGTTACCTGTATCGAATTACGAGATCTCGTGCTCATAAATTCGCAGAAGTGTTTGGGACTCCGATGCGGCCCCACTCGGTGGCCTCGAAACGCCTTATATGTTTCTGAGAGAAACAATGAGAATTTCTGGCAAGCCAAACAGAAACTTTCCCGGAAAATTGAATGGGAAAGAAACTGGAGGCTCGCGGCGTGTTAATTTAATTCAAAATGCAATGCGCAAGTCTCATTAGTAATTTGCTAAAACTACTTAAAGTGAAAGAGCGAAACCAGAAACCCTTTTCTCGCGCAATACAATAGGAAAATGTTTCCGATTCAACCACTACCACTGTTCTTGCACCGGAAAAAACCTAGGGCAAAATGGTCAAAACCCACTTCTCAACTCTCTGGTCAACTCATTCCTTTTCTGTCCTTCATTTCCAAAATTCAGTGGTTACAGAACCAGAAGAGGTGGAATGACTTATTTGTCCTTCATGAATTTTCAAGAGTTTTTTCTCTTCCAAAGAGAAAAAAAGTGGGTGGGTGATGGTATGATATGATATGACTTGCATATTGGAGAGTGGACATTGTGAATGAAGTGTTCACAATTTCTGTGTCCATTCATTAACTTTTCAACATGTTAGTGTGAGTGGGTCTTCACCCACACTTCTTATGACTTATCTAAATTGAAAAATGATAGTTGCATATGCATTGCATGTTATGGAATCTCACTTTCTTTTTTTGTTCTTCCTCTTTTTAGTCTTAGTTGTCTTTATATCAATTTTCTCTCACACTCTATTTGCTTTCGAATGCTATTTAGACACATGGAGAAGGTTTCCACTTAGAGGAAGAATATGAAAAGTGAATACAATGTTTGTAGTAATAGACTTCATTCATCTAATAGAATGATTTTTCTATATATATTTTAAAAAATATATATCTATATATATATAA